>Ga0102814_10000062_pt1 | contig 71483 bp, 120 predicted proteins | sample ColrivemetaGS741_FD_79112 | JGI IMG/M metagenome (GOLD analysis project Ga0102814, IMG submission 79112) | Estuarine microbial communities from the Columbia River estuary - Flood tide ETM metaG S.741 | ecosystem: Environmental > Aquatic > Marine > Intertidal zone > Estuary | place: USA...
CTGTAATCTTCCTTAAAGGGGGTGGATTTAATTGATTTCTGGTTGCCATAGTTTTTAACCTCTGTTAATTAAAAGTTGCCGATTATTTCTTCAAAATCAACACCAGTCTTGGTGGCAATAAAGGTAAGACCGATGAAGTTAATCGATCTCGCTGGTTTAATGTAGATGTCTGCTCTAAACTCATTAGCATCAATAACTGCTGCCGTGTTATTAGTTTCATCAGCAATTACGACATAATCAAAGATGCCTCTCTTTGCCTGAACATCACGCAAGAATGGTTCAATAGTATTTACAAAATTAGTTCTTGTAATTTCATCGTTAAACTCAAATAGCACATCCCTAGCGGCACGAGAAATAGCATCCTCAAGGTAGATGAAGAGTCTGCGAACATTAATACGATCAAATGCTGATGTTCTTGCTAATCCAGTCTTATCACCGAACAGAATAATACCTGCTCCTGGTGAGAAGATGATTGGATTGATTCGGTTTGTATAAAGACGATCTCTCTGAGACTTACTTGGAGTATAAGCAAGTTTAACAGCATTTAAGATGGCACCTCTTGAGGTTCCTGCTGGAGAATACCAGGGGAAGTAATTAATGTCACTACGAGCACAAAGACCGGCAATATCACCGTTTAAAGGAGCATATCTATAAGTATTTGCAAATCTATCGTACATATACTTATAACCAGAATCAAATACTGCATAAGACGAAGATGCTACGGAAGAGAAGAAACTAATTACATTATTTGTAATATCAGTAGAGTTTCTAACCGTAACTTCAGTTTGTACTGACGTATCAGTAAGGGCAGAACTTCTGTAAGGTGAAATGAAGGCAATTGCATCTTTTCTGAGTTCGGCAACCGAAATAAGTTTGTTTGCTAGTTCTTGTGCAGTTTCTTTCGCATAACCAGCAGATCCCATCAATAAGAAATCTACTTTGATATCTTCTGTGTTCTCAAATAAATCATATCCGTCTTTTAGTTCTGCTAGAGTTGCGGTAAGAGCACCGGTAGTTCCAATTCCTGTTTGTCCATTATAGTTAAGACCACCTGCTAACGTGTAAGTATTTGCACCTGCGGCACCAAAAATGATACCTTCTGCGGGTTGGTCCCATCCATTATCGGTCGTTAAGTCAAATTGATTCGGATCATATCCTGTTGTGGTAAGACCAGCAGGAGCACCACCAGCAAAGATATTTGCAGAACCTGCGGCAATATATTTTCTCCAATAAGAAGTACTTCCGGCAGAAAACTCCGCATCAGTTGCCTTAGAAAGACCTATATGCTTTTCAAGAATTGTTCCGGCATTACCAGTAACTGTTCCCAAATCATCAATAACTACTACGTGAACTTCATCAAATCTTGATCCTCTTGGTTCTGCAAATGCCGAAGTTCCTGGTGCTGGTGCTAGATTATTCCACTGAATGTTGGGAGTAATATATTGCTGACTGAACCAATCAAGTTCACTAGCGTAAGATGTGGTTCCCAATGAAACCAGAGAGTCTCCGGTTGTAACGATACCGACAATTCCAGATTCGGTAAAGCAATAAGTTCCGTCTTGTTGATAATCAACAATTGTTTCTGTATTTCCGGAGGATACCTTACTTAAAATCTTAACAGCAATTGAACTGGCACCAACCTCAGTAATGATTCCTTTTAGATAAGAACCAGTTAACGATATGGAAGTACCCGTTCCAACATCTGCTTTTCCGGTAAGGGATTGAGTTACACCGTAACCAACTCTGGCAAGCGTAGTTACAATACCGCTTAAAATTTGGTCTGCCTTGGAGTCAATAATTGCTACTTTGATTCCGTTTGCCCAAGAACCAGGATTTCTTGCTGCTACAATAACATTTGGAATGGTATTTTCATCATACCCCAATTCTTCATAATGATCTAAACTCTTAATTTTAACGGTTGCAACTCCTACAGATGCAACACGGGCATTTTTTAGATCGGCGTCGTCTGCTCTGACTACCTGTAATGAACCACCATACGAAAGGTAGGATGAAGCAACCATCCAACTTTCATAGTGCTTATCTGTGGAGTATGGTTCGCCAAAATTATTCAGCAGATCATTTTCATTCTCTACTAAGGTTGGCGAATCTACAGGTCCCTTTGCGAAAGGTGCAACAATTGCCCCAATCTTATTGGAAGCTGGTTGGACTCTACCAGAGGTTAGATCAACTTCCCTTACTACGATTCCAGGAGATGCTAAATTTAGCGGCATCTTTATTCTCCGTATTATCCCGAATTATTCTAAAAGTATTTATAATTTCCTTGTCTTCAATATACTTATCTGTAATCCCACTCATTTGACACATCTCCGTACTCATCAACATTCCAAATATCTTGTGTCTGTATTCCGTTTTCTGAAGTGGCAAACATCCACCTGTCTCCAGTTTCTTGTTCTACAAATACCTCCATATCTTCCAATCCATCTGAAATAAATCCAAACGGAGACATATCTTGGTCTATTTGATTCTTTTGTTCTTCATATATTCTTTTACGAATATCATTATTAGTCATTTCTTTGAAATATTCCTGAGCGACTAACCAGGCAAAAATTACAAGGCACATTACCAAATCATCATTACAACCTTCTTCCGCTTCAAATGAATTATGTCTTTGGGCAAATGTTGTAAGTTCACTAATAATATCATAGTCATTCACAAATAATTTATCATCCTCAATAAGTAATTTTAAGTTTGAACATCCTAATTTTTTAACTGCTGCAGTTGTTCTAACTCCAAGTTGAGATTTTTTACCACTAAATCCAGACCCAACTAATTGCCCTGCCCTACCTCTCATAGAGCACATTAGGATATTATCATATTCTAAATCGTAGTGAAGAATATTAGCAACCTGATCTCCAATATCATTTACTTCTATAAGTAACCAGGCATTATCATATCCTCTTGCCACCTCATTAATAATACTTGGAAATAGCATCGGTCTAATCTCATTATTTTTATATTTTGCCACAACTCTGTAAGGAAACTCCGTAATATCAAAAACAACAAATGCCGAATAATCATTACCCATTCCACGAGCAACATCAACCGTAATTAAATAACTGTGGTCTTCTATTGGATTTTCATAAACATCAAGACCTTTACTTCTTTTTATTGGGTCATCATAGACTAATATTTTCAGTTTGCTTGGATTGATGAGTGTTCCTACCGACCCCAGAAACTCACAAAGGTGCTCTGCCCTAAACTGCTCTTCACTAGTATTGGCAATCGTCTGTGCCTTCCATTCCTCATCTCTACCGGGCACTTCAGACCAGTGGACCTCTGTGGCAACAAATGAGTTCTTACCACGCTCTGCATCGTGCCACATACGGTAGAAATGATTCATACCTTTGGGTGTGGATACTACAATAACCTTGGTGGACTTACCAGATGAAATTGTGGGATATACTGATGCGAAGAAATCGTCGGCAATATGATTTGGAACAAACGCAAATTCGTCCAAGAAAATAATGTTGAATGACATTCCTCGAACGGCAGAAGCAGACGTTGATGCCGCAATAATTTTTGACCCATTTTCCAATTCTAATGAACCTTTATTCCAGGAAACAATACCCTGTTGCATCCATTTTGGAAGATTCTCATAAGATAATTGAAGTCTACTTAAGATTTCTCTTGATGTTGATGCTTTGTTTGCCAGAATACCCACATTTACGTTGTCATTAAAAACAATATAATGTAATAAGTATGATACTACCGTTGTTGTATTATGTGTGGGAATAAATGTTCTTCCACATAAAAACAGATGGTCATCACTATCTACTTGAATACACGCAACTGGGACACTATCGACCTTTTCTATTTTTTGTATATAATGTCTTTTATTTTGAGGTCTTCCCTTTCCACCAAAATTTATTAATTCGGACTTTCTTGGAAGATTGAAAATATTTTCCTTACTGGGAAAACGAACAGTATGATACCAACACTGATTTATTAACCTTCTACTTACTCTGGATTTTATACCTAAAGAAGATAGAAGTTCAACAACTTGAAGAATAAATTCATAATTCTTTTGGTAAAATTCAAATGATTGATTTTTTGTAATTGAACCGTCAGTATCCATCAATCCTCGCAATAATTCCATTCTTTGTTCTATGGATGTGCGAAGATATATTTGTGGAATGTGTTTATTCTTTAATAAATTATTTTCTTTTAATTTTTTTCTTAAATCCCTACACTTAAAACGAATACAATTATTATCTTCTCTTTCGTGTTCAATATCTAGTTTTGTTTTATAAAATTCATAATCATCTTTATGTGCTATTATTCTCCCGTCTGCAGAATATCCATCACCCAACCAAACACCAAGAAGATATGGATCTATAGGCAAATTTTGATTTTTCCCATTAATTGCTTTAGATAAGTCAATATAAAGTGACCCTTCTACACCTTTACCTCTTTTATTGTTAGTTTTCTTTAAGTATCTTGAATATATTTCATCAGTATTGATAACTTTTTTTCCAGTTCTCCAATAAGAACTATTTACTTCCCACAAATGATCTGCATCAGCGACAATTTCTTCTCCATTATCAAAAAATATTTTGTAGCACTGGTGATTAATCATAGTTTCTGTTTTAAATGTTACAGAAACTGAATTTCCATCGGGAGAAAGTATTTGATCCCCAACTTCAATATCCCCAATCGTCGTCCATCCTTCAGGTGTTGGTATTGGAGTATCTAATGCTAATGCCTTACCAACCTGGCGTGGCATCTTTGCTATGTTAAATCTGTTCTTATGAAAGTTGCTGACCAATCTCTCTTGAAAGGGCCACATATTAAACTTAACAAGACCATCATCAACATTAACAATCTTGATATATTTCTTGGCAAAATAAACGGGGTCTTCCTTACAAGTTAAGAACTCAATAATTTGTTCTTCGGTAAATTGTATTGGAGTATTTGCTCTCTTTAGATTTGGATTAGAGAGATATGCATCACCTATCTTTAGTTGAATGTCTTGAATATCCATAAAAATTACCTTTGTTCAATCCAATTCAATACCGCAAGTGCTTTTTTGTTAGTGTTTGGAGATGCACAAGCAAGAGTGTAAGTATCACTAATTGTTCCAATACCACTTCTACCTAACTGAAGTGCTGCTCTAACATCAAGATCAACTAACGCACCACTACCATTAATTACAAAACCACTCAAAAGATCACTTCCACCAGATACTGCAGTTTGAGTGATATTATACTGCATAAAAGAGTTTGGATCGGGATGATTTACCCAAGTTCCTCCAGTCAGTGTTGCATTTTGTAGAAGTTGCCAATAAACATTCGTATTGTCATCAGTTGCTGCCTGTAATGATCTCAAGAGCATTACACCAGTTAGATTATTAGATTTCAAACGAATGCTTATAATTGGATAAAATGTATTTGCAGATGACATCGTTGTCCCTGTGATGGGATTTGAGATGCTCAAAAGAGTTCCAAGTTTTTCTGATTCTCCTTCCTGAATCAGAGAATTAGAACCCTGATACATGTAATGAGTTCCTGCAACACCTGTTATATTTTCTATCTCAAGTCTAATAGGTAAGAATGGAGTAGAACACCAAACTCCCGGATTAGTATTTGAGTTCTCAAAAGTATGAGATGCAACAGTCTCATTCTTCATCAACCAAGTAAATTGAATTATACCTGCACCATACCATTCATAATTGATGGAAATCATTTGTTGTTTTGTTGGATCTGCGGTTACTCCAGTCCACCCATTACCATCAAACTTCTCACCATTCCATTCATCTCTGTATACTCTGGTTTCTGTAACAATTCCAGTTACACTACTACGGAGCACATAAGAATATGTTCCCCCATTATCCTCAAAATAAACACCATTATTTTCATCAAACAATCCAAATCTTCTGCGAATACCAACTTGTGGTTGTTCAAGACGAATTGCAAATGCAAGAGTTGCACCCCTACCAGGAATGTATCTCATCACATTCTTGGTTTGGCGAACGATTTTACTACCAGCAGTAGATTCAACTTGCATTACAACATTACTGGCATTTGCATTAAATGTTGCAGTTCCAACTCCAACTACTCTTTCATCCCATACATCAGTTTCCTTTCCATACTGGAAGGTGTTGAAGAATACTGTTTGGAACGGAGATATTTTAAATCTGTTGTTGTTAGTAAATTGGGGTCTCCAGTCAGTCTGGTTTCCCCAATGATCTGCGATATTATAAACCTCAAAGAGACTTCTTTCTTGATCTAAAAAATCTTGTGTTTTCTTATTCCATTGTGCCATAATTAATCAGTCGAAGTTAGTCTTTCGGGTTGATATCTTTGTGAGTTCTTAATTTTTAAAGAATTTGTTGTTTGAGGGTAAATGTTATGTACAATTGCTCCAGGATATTCTCCCTGAAGTTGCTCCGCAAGTTCATTTTTGTTCAACATCTTGCCTTCAACTTCTAATCTATACATTTTACCTTCCCAAACTATATCTGCGGTAAAAGACTCTCCAACGGGTTCTGATTGAGATTCTGAACCATTCATATAAAGATTGCCGTTGAAATTTCCGGCAATATTAACACTTTCTGAAATAAACTGATTGAAGGATTTCATTTTAGTTACAGTTCCACTTTCTTAAGGATAATGTCTTTCTTGTTGGACGACCTTTTTCATCTTTCGCAGGTCCAGGCATTCCACTCATACGAGCACAGAATGATTTTCTGCGTTTTGCATCCTTAGAACCGGGTTTTAATTTTGATGGTTTAGTAGTAACGGCAGTTTGCAATTTTGAACCTGGATTTTCTTTTCTATAAGATGCAACTCCTGCTGCGTTTAAACCACCCTCAGGATTTTTACCTGCTTTTCTTTGCCAGGCAGCGGATGCTTCATTCAGACCAAAATCTTCCCTCCAATTGGAATATACATCAATAGATTCCTTAACCTTAACGCAGTTTGGATATTTTTTACCAAACATCGTCTTCATACCCTTTTTCTTATAACCTTTCCAACACGCCTCTTTAACATCGTGTTCTCCACTATCTAGGTAGTCAGCAGCAGCATCAATATAATCTGCTGCCTTTGTAATTTTTGATTGAACCCATGCCTCAATATTACCCTCACCATTCAATTTGCCACGGAGTCTTTTTGCAGCAGAAATAATTGTAGAGAGTTCAGACCTTGCCATAGAATATTCGTGGTCTGGTTCCTTAGACTCATTAGTAGGATGAACCTGAGCAATACTAAACTTCATCTGATTTGGGGATAATCTGGAAGGTAGTGAAAACATATCCCAGTACTTGGGACCATATTTGCATACATCTCTAGTCTCATCTTTTTCACATTTGGGGCAATATCTCATACCCATTTCTTCTGAAATAGAATCTTTTGATGATAAATTTATTGATTCTGATTTATTTCCCCAATTAGCAGCACCAACCTTGCGGCATTTTACAAGTGCTCCGGAAGCATATGCTGAAGGCCAGACAGAATATCTTGACTTTACTTTAGTATAACAAGCATCTTTTGTGCCGCTTCCTTTACCTTTGACATCTGATTCTTCGTTCATTTTCTTTTTTGGTTTATCGGTAGAAACATAAGTTGGTTTAGCAGCACCCGATTTTTCTGGTTGATTTGGGTCTGCGGCACTTTTTCTTCTTTGAGCAGATATTCTTTCAGATTTAGTCATACTTGCTCTTTTATCTGAAGAAACACACTTGGGTGTTTCATCCTCTTCGCCTTCTTCACGGGCACAAGGTTCTCCGGAGACTACTTCAACCCAACCAGGTTTTCTTTTTTTACCGATTGATTCAGATTTACCAAACCAATCACGAAGACTCTCTTTCACATCCTTAAAGTTTTTATGCTCTTTTCTAGCATCAGACTCCATCTTTTTCAACTTAGTGTAATAATCTGGAAACTCGTCAAGATGTTGAAGAGCAATATCAGCAGCAAGATCCTTATCTTTAGTATGCTCCTTTTCAATAGCAATACCCATCTTAAGTTGATTTCTTACAAAAGAAATATCCTGACGATGCTTTTTCGCAATACTTTCAACCGTCTGGTGGGATTTTAATTTAGGCACTTTAGGAAAACATTATTCTTTATTATTTAGAAAACCTTGCTTCAGTAATTTTGACAACTCCGAAGTAGATCCAACGAACACGGCATTATTTGTAACATTATTGGCAATTTTAGTATTATCCTCCTGAACATCTTTCAATTTCTTCTGAAGATCTATTAATTTATCAGTTGTATCCGCCACACTCTTAATAAGTTGCCCCGCCACCTCGTATGCTCTTGGACTTCCACCATCACCGGCAAGTTCCATAATTCCATTAATGGCTTCCTGACCTTTCTCAATTAGTGAATATAGATTTGCTCTTGTATATTCATAATCTTTTTTTATATCATTATTCTGTGTAGGAATAATATCAATTGGTGTAATAGACTTTTCTACCTCAATAATACTACTTTCTATGTTCAGAGCTTTATCCAAATCTTCATAATTATTTTTCATAATATATCAAATATCACTTTGTTGAGTTGGACTATAAGTTCTAGCATCACTATATGTTTCCCAAGTTTCATTAAATCCAAAATTATCATCCGGACCTGCGTCAATCGGGTCTGGAACAAGAGTATATCTCATTTCTCTCTTAGCAGTTGTAGTATCGGTACTCGTATACATATCAACCTGAACCTTACGAATAAGACCATCTGTACTATCAGAAATTGGTCCGAACAGATAAGTTTTAGCAGTAAAATTTAAAGTATATATTAGGGTTCTCCGAGTTGAATAATCTCCTTCATAATCATCGGTAAAAGATACACTATCTAAAACCACGGGAATATCTCTTTTTTCTCCGATAGAATCTACCAAATCTACTGTTAGATTGAATGATGGTTGAAAACTTGGAAGAATCTGTTCTACTATCTGCAGAGCATCATCTTGCAACTTAGTCATAATATTTAATTGAAACCCAATATTATATGGAACTGGCATATAAACCTTCTTTACAGTATCACCATTACCACAAGTTTTGAATGTTTGAGTTACATTTGCCTTTCTTGTAGAATCATACTGAATAGAAGTCATTTCAAATGATATTCTGGGAAGAGTAATCTGAATTGGTTTGTTCAATTCAGATTGTTGTTCAATTCTGGCCAGAAACTTTTGCATCGGTCCATATCCAAGAGGAACCTTCATCTGACTGATTCCTACATCAGATGAATTTTTATGCTCAATATAAATGTCATTAAAAAGAGTTCCAAATGCAGTAACAGTCTTTCTAATAATTTGGTGATAAAAATAGGTTCCTAGCATTTTCTATACCCGATTATCCAATCATTATCGTATTATATATTTATAGTATCAATAAGAACCAAATGGATTTGATTCTGAAAAATCTAAAATAGATTCTGCTTCAGTCTGAATCTGCAAATTATCTCCATATTTATCGTAAGGATTCCAATTATTATAATCGTTTACGGAATATCTAGCACTAGAAATTGATCCCACAATTGTTTCTCCTGGGAAAAATCCATTAGGTGTTACATTATTGACAAAAGAAATCTTAAGAATTTTTGTATCAAAATCCCAAGATTTAACTCTTGCTGTTGTGCCAGACCTAGATCCGGTTACAATTTCATTAAAGAGATAGGTCCCAATTCCAGTTAGAATTGGAGGTCCATTAATGATAACTTGAGGGGCAATAGTGTATCCTATTCCAGTATTTGCAATTTTTATAGAAGATACACTCTGAGCAGTACCAACGACCGACGATATTACCGTTGCAGTTACTCCGGAACCAACACTTCCAACAATAGTCACAAGAGGTGCAGTCGAATACCCAACACCATTATCTGTAAGAGTTATAGATATGACCCCAGACTGTGAGGTTTCAATTCCACAAGTAGCTGCCGCTCCGCTTCCATTACCCGTAATTGTAATGATTGGAGCAGAAGTATAACCTGCCCCGGCATTTTTTAATACTATTTGTTTAATTGAATAAATACCGGATTTCAGTTCTGTAATTGCTTCTCCAACTGCATTTGTCCCCCCAAAAGGTGCCGAGGATATGCTTACTACTGGTGGAGAAGTATAACCATATCCATCATTATTCAATGTTATCTGCCTAATATAACCACTTCCAATTCCTGCTGTTGCAGTAGCAGTTCTTCCAAGTCCAATCAAATTTAGTGTGGTTATATATCCTTCATCTTCAATTTGAGTATCAATTTCATCGATAGATGTATCAATAACTTCATCCCCATATTCGAATAGTTCACATTTTAGTTCGTAAACATATAATTTACCTAACTGGTAAAATGGTTGCTCGTGCTCTACAAATTTAACTTCAAATAGTCTTTGACCTAGTGGGAAGTATATTAAATCTCCTTCTCTGGGTCTTGAAGATAAAACAATTTCTTCATCGTTATCACCCTCAAGAAAAGGTGCAATAAAGTCTTCGTATCTTTCCTTGGATATGATTAGACTCAAATCATCCTTCAAACTCATTCCAAACTTGGTAAGAATATCTCCCTGTCCACTATATCCTTCATAATTGCTTATGTATGCTTCTAGTGCAAAATTATCATCGAATTTGGATGAAGAAACCTCTCTAAGTATAGTTTCTCTTCTCACAAATTTTCTAGGAATATAAATTACTTCTACACCATAAATTCTCAACTGCTCGTTGATTAATTCCTGAACAAGTCTTTGCTCATTTGGTGAACCTTGAAGAAAAAAGGGATTTAGTGCCATTATTATCCAATAAAATCGTAAGGTGGAAGTTCATATTCAAGTACCATTCTTTGTTTTATATCTTCCAACTCTCTTTCAGCATCTTCATAAAGTTCTCTACCATTCAGTTCAATTCCACCCGGTAATTTAACTCCTCTGAATTTAATTAGGTTCTGACCCCACTGTTTTTTCATAAGTGAAGTTAGATATTTCTTTAAAAAACTGTCATTGTAAACGTCAGTAAAAGTATTTGGATCTAAAATTCTGTAACAATCAATTATTAGGAAAGTTCCAACTTGTTGAGATCCCCAGTCAATATCGAGATACATTCTATTCTGTCTTTTATTAAATCTTATCTGCTTATCAGTACTCAAAAGAAAATCAATATCCTCAAGGTAACTTTTTACCATCGAATATTGTAATAAATCAATTGAATTGAAATAGTATAAATCATTTAAGAATAGTTGATATTTAATGCTAAACATACCTCTAGAGATAGAACTAGCATCAAATTTAAAAACTTTTTCTATTCCAATTACAGAATCCGGAACCTGAATAAAATTGGATGTTTCATAAAAGTTGGAAGTAATTGTTCCAAGACCTGATATATTTGTTGATGTTCCTGTTGTAGTTACTAATCCAACTCCACTTCCTTTTGATGCGGTTCCTCTATTAATATCATCTTGAGTAAATTGATATTTCAAATACATTCTTTCTACGCCATCAAAGTGCCTCTCCTGGAAGTACTGTAGGGCATCATCTACTAAATCATCTATTTGGTCGTCGGCAAGGTTAATCTCCAGTACAGGGGCACCTAGGCGTCTTAGGCAATAGTCTACGAGTTCTTGTCTACTTGCTGGTTTAGACACTAATAGGTTCCTCCATCTATAACACTGGACCAGGTTGGTATTCCTGAATTGTCAGTTGTAAGTATATAGTTAGTTTCTGATATTGCCGATGAAGTAGTTCCGGTAGAAACTAATCGGTCATTAGGATCAAAATATGCAACACCATAAGGTTGTCCTAACGGATAATAAATTGATTGACCTACTGTAAGGATTCCGGTAATATTTGCATTCCGAGCAGTAAATTCATCAAATAATAAATCATCTCTAACATAAAGATCGCCATTAATATATACATCATTATTAAAGGTACTTACACCTACGAAAGTAGAGATACCGGAAACGTGGAGAGAAGTTACGGAAGCAATTCCACCAATAACATTTTCGGCAGTAATAGCAGTAATGGCAGATCCGCCAGCAGCTCCAGAAATACTAGATATAACTTTAACTGCATTTTGTTGTCCTACTCTTACTTTGATGTCAGACATTACCTAGTTGCTCCCTCTCTTACAAGAACCATTCCCTCAATAACTCTATTTTTTATCCCATATGGATCGATAATTAAAATATCATAAATATATCTTCCCGATTTTAAATCTACAGTTTGTCCAGATGTTAATCCTATAGATATTTTCCCTGAGGTAGAAGGTGCGATTATACTTGTCGAAAAATTTATTGCCGAAGAACTCCCAGACCACTTTCTCATCTGGGCATCAACTTCATAATTGTTCAAATTTAATGGAGAATTGCTATCAGATCCTTCTAAAGTAAAAGTCTGACTAAAATGGGAACCAGAATTGATGACTAGATTATTTACGTATACTGCTGCCATCTATCTTTTTTAGATCTACAATTTATTTATATCTTACTCATAGTTGCTAAAGTTTCTTGCTGTTTTAAATATAATTTGCAGTAAAGTTTTGAGAAATTTTTCAATTGTTCAGAACTCAATTCATCAATAATTCTACAGTGTTTTTCATATTCGAATAACTTATTGACTGACTGCAATTTAATTTCATTTGGATCCATTTAATAACTCCTTTAATAGTGATTTAATTTCATTAATATCTTGTTTAATCGTATCTAATTCTTTTTTTTGAGATTCTTTATTATTAATTATATTAAGATATTGATTATATGCCGTAGAATCGCAATTTACAATAGCTCCACTATTTTCATCTCTATAAAGATTTGTATGCCCCTTCACCCTAATCATCTTACGGCAATCGTCCTAAGTTCTTTTATTCTTGGTGGATATGCCTGATTAGTTCCAGACATTACGATTTTGATTACATATCCATTAAATAATCCAAGATTATCTGCAGTAAATTCATATTCTTTAAATTGATTGTCTAAACTAGAACTTACAAAAGAATCGGGTTTTCCATTATTGAGAGAAGAATCAACTACCGAAAGTCCGGATGCCGTAGACTTAAGATTATCATAACCGGGGAATAGTTCAAATGATTGTTCAACTTCGGAAGAGTCCGGCCTAAACAGACTATACAAAACTCTAAAATCGGCAGATTCATGACGATATGCAGATAAAATAACTTTAAGAGAAGTTGCTGGTTGCACCAAATTTACTGATCTTGAAACATACACTACTGCGTGTGGATCATCCAATATAGAATTAGATCTACCATCAGATGCATAATCAGAAACTGGACTGTTCAAACGATTGGAAATAAACTCAGTAAATGCAGTATCTAAGAATATTATGGGTGATAAATTAGAATCTGTTGTACTTAAAGTTATTCCTGTAGTAAATGATTTATTTCTTGGTAAATTATTAAGATATTCAGTTTCATTTTCTTTAGAACATACAAGTCTCATAGATTTTAACGTATTTAATGAATTCAACTGAATTGGTTCAAATCCATTATCTAAGAATGAAATCTCACTTCCACTTGCGCTTGTTCCAGAAACAGATCTAATCACAGCCGAAACCGATGTGGAAGATCCTGGAGTAATGATGTCGTATGTTGGTACTACAGAGCTGTAAAGGATATTTTCTGTAGCCAGAACTTTAGAACCTCCTAAAGTTGCTTCTGAGGTAAATTGCAGTTGTGGCGCATTTGCGGCATTTGCACCGATAAATCCATCAGTACTTCTATTTTCTCCATTTGCGGTTCTATCAATTTGGAGATAATATCCATCTAGTCCGATATCTAAATCATCGATGTCATGAGTTTTATTAATTCTTCTTAAAGAAACACCATTCAGTTCGTACTTGTATATTAAAGTATTGATATTATAATCAATTGGAATGGTAGAATCAATACCCCTAGTAATAGTACCTAAGAATCCACTACCAATAGACTGATATTTAATTATTTCATTTCCAATTTTTACATATCCAGGATTAGATCCACTTACAGAAACTCCTTCAAAAGTTCCAAAGTTTGAAGTATCTCCGATAGCAATTGTTGTTGACGTTGAAGTTATTGGTGAAGTAATTACAACTGGTGCGGTACTAGATTCTGTATTATAAATTCTAAGTTTATTTGTATTTCCATACATTCCGTGGTCAAAATGTTCTACTCTTATGAAATTTCCAGAATATTGATCAGTTGAAGGTGCAGAATTTCTAATTGTAGTACTTGCAAGAGAAACTATTGTATTGGAATTATTATAGTAACTTAGTCCGGCACCAACTGTAAAAGTATTACCCTGAACTCCGGAAAGGTATAAAGTATCAATACTATTATTGTTTCCAGTTACTGTAATTTTTGCATCACGCCCACGCACGGAAGTTCCGGTGCCTACTGTAGAAGTTACAATACCAACAACATCCCCTACCGCATATCCATTTCCGGGATTTACAATTATTGGGGTTCCGGAAATTGTTCCCGAAGTTGCTGTAATACTTAAAACAAGTCCAGAACCATTTCCAGTAATATTATAAGTGCTTACATTAGAATCTGTAACATAATTACTTCCTCCCGTAGTTAATCCTACTGTTGCTACCGAACTTCCTGTTCCAACTACATATCCATAGACATAAGGTTGTGATCCAGCAACCTTTCTACCTTTGGATAAATCAGAAATCAATGATGCATTGGTTATTGTAGTAATTCCAAGAGTAAGTGTTTTTGGTAATGTTGTTAGCGGATTGTTTCCTAATCTCTGAACATATCCATTACTTTCATCTAATGTTGGATTATAGAAAAATGCAGTTCCTGGTTGATTTTCAATAAATTGTGCTTTATAAAGTTTAAATTTGAGGTCCTGATATTGATTTGCTGTCCATATAGATCCGTTTTGAGATTTGAACAGACTTCCCATCGCAAATTGCTTTGAGTAGGTTACGGCATTTACATCTGGGAGATTTTTGGTATTGACAGTTTTTTCACCCATAACTGCAGTCCACATCTCATACTGATCACTATTTTCTGAAATAATTACGACAGCATACTCTCTTCCTGGTGGTAGGTAAATTGGTTCATCAAAAGTAACCTTAGTTGCAACTGAAGCATCTGAAGAAATATTTACTTCACTTGGTCTTAATGTAACCGAATTTCCAATAACAATCCTTGTGGGTGTTCCCAGTTCTACAGTTCTTATTTCAACCTTTACTGTAGCATTTCCACTATCTTTTTTGGCAAAGAATAAATCAACGGCAGTTAAAAAGGCACCATTAGAATCATCAGTTGCCAATCCTTCTCTAGAAGAATCTGGAGCCTCTATATTTCCACCAACAACAAAAGATTGTGCAAGAGGGTCTACGAATCTCTGGATAGTTGTTCTAGTATGAGTGTTTATTGTTGTAACTGATTGTGTTGTATTTGTTGTTAAGTTAGTTACTGTTTTTGTCGTTAGATTTTTCGTAGTTGCCGTAACAGTATTTTCCCACTGTTCAAGAGTACCATCAGAATTAAAATTTGTTTCAGCAACTGAAGTGTCCGAACTTCCTGGAAGACCTGGATCGTTTGTTGAACTTGAACTCAACTTAAATGTTTTAGTTCCAGTAGAAATTCTTACAGTTGGAGTTGGGACTGTATTTGGATCTCTTAAAAAGAACGTTCCAATCAAATCTCCAAAATTATCAGAAATAAGTCTTAAGTCACTTACGGTTGCCACAGATCCACTAGTCTGACCAACCAATTGCATACCTCTAAGTAAATATCCAGAATACTTTCCTTGAGCTTCTTCTGATAGTGAAACCGTATCAACATTCAAAACTTTTGATGATTGACTATATCCTGATGCTATAGATTCAGTTCTAATATATGGGTTAATTGTATAAGTAGTAGATGGTGCATTATATGGACCATATTTGTGATTTGGTGCTGCAACTCTAAATGAAATTAAATTATTACCCCCAGATGTTCCAATAACAGTTTCTCCAACTACAAACGCTTTAGATGGGTTTGATATTTCGATTAATTTTGGAATAAAATCAACTCCACTATTTCCGTCAAGGAACTGATAAAATTGTGTAGATGGTTTGATATTAGATACAGAAAATTGAATATTTCTGGATCTCATAAATGATTCGCTAGATGAAGATATTAATACATTTCTTATTGTCGTATCAGTATTACTTACCGTATCAAAGTTTTCAGTTGTTGCAGTATTGGAAGTAGTATTTGTAGCAGTTGATGAAGTTTGAGTTTGGTCACTACCAACAGTTGTAGTAAAATTACCTTCCCCAAAAATATCAGGAAGATTAACTGTGTCACTTGTTTGAGTATTAATTGGTGTCAGAGTAACGGAAACATTACTTGTTAAATTATTAGTAAGAGTTCTGCTAGAGTTTAATGTTATGCTAATATTTTTATCTGGAAGTTGAATTGTTCTCACCCAGTTGTCAATTTCTGGACTTAATTTAATATCACCACTATAAACAATTACATTAAATGGATTTACATTTTCAACTGTCGTTGCAAAAGCTTGTTCTATCCATCCAATAGATTCGTACTTTAAAGTTACTGCTTTTCCTGTTTTTACTACATTTGGATCTAGTAACTTAAAATTTTCTGAAAAATCTAAATTTTCATCAGTAATTGCAGACTCTGGTGCAATTTGCGATTTTAGTGAATTTCTACTAATAACAGGTGTTATTTCATTTGTAGATGTATTAACTCTAATGGAAGATAATCCCCTGTTAATAAAAGAATAATTTTTAAAATCATCTACAAAAAATCCACTCTTAAATCTATTATTACCATCAGCATCTTGAATCTGCAAAGTCTGAGTATTTACTTCTAGTAAAGACAGTGAAGTAACCCTCTCTAAGTTTTCTACCCTATCTTCAATTAGTCCAATATCTCTCATAGTATATCTTCTATTGTCCTTCAAGGTCACCACAGCATTTGCAGGATTGTAAAGATATGGTGGAAGTTTTATGGTTGCAATTTCCATTACAGCATCATTTTTATCCGGTGCCTTAGGGGTATTTGAGGATATTCCTTTTTCTAGGATGAAATTTTTATTTCTATCAAGATATAGTTTGTCAATTCTAGCTAAGTAATAATCATAACCAAGCAATGAACTTTCATTTGGTGATAAAATTCGTGTTGGACTTAAAGTTCTTGATGCAAAATCAAATGGAGAAGAACTATCTGAGGTAAAAATAGAAACTCTTGGCCTAAAATCTAAAGTATCTGAAGATCTTACAGATCTTGGTCCAATGAAAGGGACATCATGTGTAAATCGTTCTTTATCATAACTTAATACAGTAAATACATCACCACCATCATTAGAAGGAACTGAATAATAATCAAACACAACTAAAAGTTGTTTTGATGGTTCTGTAGTTCCCTTATTCCGGACGATTCTGGAATAATCATAATATTGATCTTTTTGCCCTTTGTCAAGTCTATATGAATTTGTAATATCTTTATACTTTCCAGGAGTTATTGCTTCAATTTCTGTGGTTATGTTTGATTCCTCAAACGTAACTGTTTCAGAATCTGTAAATCTTTCTGAATTTAAGTATACTACTCCAAGGATGTTGGTAGATGGACTTGAAACGACTCTTGCGACAGCTTTACTATTGTTTCCTATAATATTTTCACCAATAATAGCATTAGTTGATACATTAGCACTAGCACCAAATTGTATCCTATCTAAAGTAGGTGCAGAAGAATCGAATGACTCGTAAACTGAAATAATTTTTACTACATCTGGGTAATTTAGTGATATTTCCTCATCTTGAACTCTCAGTCCATAAAATTGATTATAAGTAAGACCGTCTCCAATTGAAGAACTAATACCAGTTCCTGATTGTGGATACTTTGATCTTGTTACATTTAAAGGTTGACTTCTATTATATGTTTTTACTTTGCTTTGTATTCCATTTTTAACTAGTGTAGTATTTACAACAACATTTGATTGTGAAGCAGACAATCCACTAATAGTTACCGTATTTCCGCTCAAAACAAATTGATCTGAAGTTATCGTACCAATACCACCTCCACTATAGTGTATTGAATATCTTTCCTGATCAAATGACTCAAAAAATACACTAGAAATTCCACTAATTGCTGAAGTATTGAATTCCAATACTCCACTACCATTTGTGCCTTGTCCGGTTATTTGTTCGGAAATTGTTAATGATGAATCTGAAAGATTTACTGAAGAAACATTAGGATCTGGTAATTGTGCATATAGGAACCCAGAATTCTCATTTCTTATGACCGGAGCACCCATAAGTATGTTACTGTAAGTTCCATTTGCAACGGCACCGTCAAATACTCCAGAAACTGTGGTGATACCAGCAATTGTTAATGATGTACCAGAAGAAGGAACTGCAGTTACCCGATTAAATGATTCATCTCCAGTTGTAGTTTGATACCTAATAATTGATCCTACTTTTACACCAGTGAAGAATTTTCCTGGGCTTACTAAGGTGTTTCCACCACTAATTGTTCCCTGAGAAACACCATTAGGTAATCTAAATCTTTCAAGAAAACAATTTGCAGTAAAATTTGTTGAAAGTCCGGATACGGTGGTTGTTTGTTTTACTGATTTAATGTCTTCTGTGGAATATGCAGTTACTGTTCTAATAGTTCTTGGAAAATCAATCCCATTGATAATTAACTGCTCTCCAACTGAAAATGTTCCGGAAGTTTGTCTTAAGTTAATAGTAGATGATGCTCCACCAGCAGAAACTGCAAAACCACTAGCGCCGCTACTTTTTCCTTTTACGAACGATGTTGCAGGTAATTCTACACTTGTTACTGAAGTATTTAAACCGACAGTTGTGTAAGTCTGAATGTCATAAAGATATAAATTCCAATTAGTAGCATTATTGGTATAAGAGGCATCGGTCAAACTAAAATTATATACTCTTGCGTTTCCGATAGTGGTTCCAGATCCCACAAATTGATCCAATAAATCTATTGTAAGTTTTTGTTTTGGAGTTCCGGATACTGTATTAACTCTTAGAACATTTCCCATTTCAAAAGGAACATTTACATTATCTACTCTTGCCGTATCTCTTGGTTTATCAATATCAATAATTGTTGTTGAAATTTTTTCTATATCATATCCCCTTACATAAGCCTTTCCTGGGGATATTTTTAAACACATCAAGTTCTCTGATGGTGAGTTTTTTTGTTCAGTTGTTTCGGTATTGAAAAATAAACCATTATTACCTAATCTATCATTTAAAGAATTATTTACAGATACATTAAAAGGTTCAACAGTATAATCACCAGATTCGTCATAAGTTCTTTCTGCCATATAATCTTTGATTATATTATATTGACTTTTTTGTTCAATAATTTTAATTTTTCCATTTTCAACTCTCAAAAGTTCAACAAAATCAGTATCGTTGAGGTCTGATATTAATTTCTTCGTTAGAGTTAAATCAATCTTAAATCTATCTGCTCCGGGTGCTGCATAATTTGTAAATCCCTTAGATGGGTCATACAATGAACTGTCATCTCCAGCACTGAGAATTAATTCGTCAATTTTTAGTCCAACTCTATATGAGGGCGTATTTGTATAATTATCTAAGATTATAGTTTGTTTAGATACATTAACAAAATAACCTCTAATGAAATAAACTCCATCACCAATAGATGCAGAAGAACCTACGGATGTTGCATTCAGTGCTATTAATGATGCAAATGGAGTTCCTGCATTAATGGTAGTATTACCATAAGTTATATTTTCTTCTGCAATTAATGATTCTCCATCTTCAAACGGATTAAACTGAAAATTATTATCAGAATCCAAATATTTTACATATATTGTTAAATCTTCTACATTTTCTCCATCGGGGAGGGAAACAAATTGAATTATTGCTGTTGTTCCTGATATTTGCCCTGTTATTTTTTTACCAATAAAATTATTAATATAAAGAGAAATATCAACTCCAAAATTAGTTGGATTAAGTTTTACAGAATTAAAATTTCCATCATAGGCAATATTTCCGGGAATAACTACCGATCCCTCTTTAAATATATGACTTCCAAAAGATTTTACCTGATCCTGCAAGATAGATTGGAGAGTTGTTAATTCCCTTGCCTGTATTGGATATCCTGGTTTAAACAAGACTTTATAAAAATTCCTTTCAGAATCAAAGTCATCATAATATGGACTGATGTTTAAATCTGTTTTCTGTGTCATTTTTTTTAGAATTCCAGGATAATTTTAATGTCTTCTTTTTGCCTAATGTCTCTTGTTACCAGGGGTCTATTATCAATATAAATTATATCTCCTGTCTTTTTATTTATCTCAGGATTTGCAAGACCTTCTGTAAAAGTTACCCCCAAGTCTATAACTTTACCTCCAACCGTAACCTTATTGGCATTAAATGACGTGTCTATAGATGCGGTAAATGTTCCATTTACACTTACAATATTTCCACCATTAGATTGGAAGTCATATACATTAGAATCTGCACTAACTGTATTATAATCAGTTTCATCTTCATTTATACTACCGAAATATAAAGATCTATCCCTAAAATATTTTAAAACTTTAGTTTCACTGTCATATGAAGCTACATATCCCTTTGCAATTTTTCCATCTGCTCTGGTTTGTTCAATTTCCTCTCCAATAACTGGATTTCCACTAATTGATGTAGTAATTCCTGCATATAGTGATGAATACTGATTTTCTGTAAAAACAACAGTATCCGAAGAAAATGTAGTTGGATTTTTTATAATTCCAACTTGAGCAAATTTAGTGTCCGTTGGAAAATCTTTAGTTGAATCGTCAAATCTGGCATATGCCAATACCTTATCTGTTCCCAATTCGGTATAAATGTCGTAACCATGCCCCTTTGATGGTGGAATGATTGGTATTAGTTTTGCTGGATTTTGAAGACTGTCTATAGGTTGAAGACTTCCTAAATCAACAATTCCCCAAGTATATCCATAACCACCTGCAACAACTTGAGTTTCAGTAATTTTTCCGCCACTTACTTTTATAGAAACTCTGCCGCCAACTCCATCACCAAGAATATCAACAGTTTTTACAACTTCACTATATCCACCGCCACCAGATGCAATATATACTTTCTTAATTTGATTTGGATTTGTAGGTCCAGAATTTCCATTTTCCCTTACACTTACAATTTGAGAATCTGTTGATGTTTTCCAATCATTAGGAACAACAACATATTCTGTCGAATCAAACTTTATAATATCACTGGGAGAAACTGAAAAGAGATATTTCCAAATATAACCATCTCCACTTGTTCCCGCTGCTGAAGGTTCCAAATCTGTAAATGTGGGCTCATCTTGGGATTTGCCACCTTTCAAACTAGTTCCAGAAGAACCATTATCTATACAAATATAAATTCTAAAATCACTATTAATTACATAATAATTAGAATCATATAATCTACTTGAATTTGAATTTGGTGTTGGATTCTGAATGCTATAATCGTGCCTATACATCTCATATGATGTATTAGAAGTCCAAGTAACTTTTCTTATAAGTCTTCTAATATTACTAGATGTAATTTTTTTACCAAATAAAGATGTATCTCTATAGTGTGAGGAATATTTCAAATTATCTGTTGGATTTGGGGCATTGGTGTTCCAATCAGTAGTTCTTCCAAATGCATCTTGTACTGGATTGTCCAAACCCAAAAAAACATAGTAAGAATCGTTACCACCAGTTACAGAATCTATAAAATTACTTGCATTTAATATTCTAAATTGATCCGTTACTATTGCCGCCATATTGATATTTTTTAAGTATTTATAAAAGTTTTGGAAGTGCTCCGGTTTGTCTAATACCAACTCCTCTTCTTTGAATTGTTGCAAAAGTTGACAATCCAACATCTACAGTATTTCCAGTCACTCCTATTGAAATTGCAGAACTTGATCTATTAAATCCAGACATTCTACCCCAAGAGAATTTACCTATGGGGTTTGATATACTTCCAGTAGATGCTAACCCAACCACAGATGTAGTTGATAGTATATTACAAGTAATAATTCCAGTAGTGCTAGTAGAAGAGATTTGATGAATATAGTAAATATTATCTACAAAGGTTGTTCCAATTCCAACCACTGCAGAGTTAGAACTGTTGATAGAAGTTACTCCTTTTCCAACTCTTGTATCAAAAATATAAATTGGATATCCAGTTTGCAATTGAGGAAATCCAACAGGTCCTTCTAAAGTAAACTTAAGTGCTAGGGGATTTCCACCACTACCTGTCGTGGTTCCAATTCCAATAATAGTTCCAGAGAATCCATTTACTAGAGAAATATTTGTAATATTTTCATATATTGGATCTGGAAGTGGAACAATAACTTCTGGTGGTCTCCCAACACTGTAACCCAATCCGGGATTTATAATTGTAATTGGAGTTGTTAGAGATCCTGCAGCAGAGACTGCAATAGTTGCGGTTGCAGTAGACCCAATACCAATACCACCCATAGGTAATGAAGTCAAAATGCCAACTGTTGATGGTGCAGCAATCTTAACAGTAACTGATGCTCCAGTGTATCCACTTCCAGGGTTACTAATTGATAGAGATTGAATTGTTCCCGCAATAGAAACTATTGCAGTTATTCCAGCAGATACTGGATCAGCAACTCCAGAAAAAATTAAAGCATCAAATTTTTCTGGTGCTGTCAAATCATAATTAAAGAATTCTGCATTATCTACAAATATTTCATCAGATGTAGTTGAAAAATCTTTGATAATTTTAGCAGTTGGATAAATTAAAGACTCAATAGAATCTCTAGTTTTATAAACATCTTCTCCGTTAATTTTCCTATCAACTTTTTGTTTAATCCAACTTAATGGTTTATTATTTTCTGAATCAACTCCTTGATTTGAATATAAATTAGTCTCAAACTTATCAGAGAATGATAAATCAAATATTGTCCTCTTATCTTGTGTTATTGTTCCGGGAATTGAATTATTTTTAAGAACCTGTACAGTATCACCTCTTTTTAGAGTTTCATTAATCGTATCATTTACAATAACATCGTCACCATCAGTACCCTTATAGAAGAAAATCGCAACATTATCCTCTGGTCTTGGAGCAGTTGTAAACACGAAACTAGTTCCACCATCAAATTCATAGGCAACTCCAGGATCTTGAATGACTCCATTTATGACAATTAATAGAGCATTTGAAAGATTTATCTGAGAATCCTCAAGAGATTCAAAACTTAATAATTCATTATTATAGAATAATGGGAATCTTGTTCTAACTCCATCCTGATAATTTTTTACTGAATCTATATAATCAAACTCTCCAAACTGCCAAGCGGCAAAAGAATCTGAAAATGTATCAACTACTGTCAACTGGAACTCTGATAATGGAGATGCCAATCCTTTAGCAGTCACCAATCCAACTGGTTTAAATACATCCCCTCTTCGGAATGAGTAACCCTGTCTAGAAATACTAAATCTAGAAACTTCAAAGTATGTTGATCCTATTCCAGTTGCAGAACTTGCTCCAACTTCAACATTGAGTAAAAGACCTATTCCAGTTCTTGTTGTTGCCCCAAGTCCCAATCTAGATACGCCAATTACACTTAAATTTTCATATGATGGTTCAGATACGAATACTTTAGGATTTGTGTATCCAGTTCCGCCACCAACGACAGTAAATGATAGAGTTCCACCCGCTCCAACCGATGCAGTTATGATTGCTGTATCTCCAATATGATCACTTTGATATACGGAAACTCCCACCGAAACAACACCATTATATCCAGAACCAAGATTATCAGTAGTTCCTAGTCCAACAGATACTATACTGCCCCCAGCACCAACTACGGCAGTTACTGCTGCCCCTACAAGAGGTGCATATCCAAGACCAATAGAAGAACCCAACGAAATAATTATCCCCCCTCTGGGGGTTTGATTTTGATTTACATCAAAATCTGAAGTAATAATTGTACCAGTACCAGAAGATGTAATACCAGAGAATACTACGCTAGATATTCCAGAAACAGTATTTTCAATAATACTAAAATTATTTTGCGGATTATTAATAGTTGTTGGAGTTTGGAAAACACCGTTTATAAACAAAATTCCATTTCCTCCAGTGGTTCCTAGTCCTACAGTGTTTGCCCCACCAACAGTTAATGTGAAAGTTCTACCAATACCTGTAAATTGACTTGAAATATCATCATACAGTTGATTTGATGTGTAATCATTTCTCAAGAAAACTCTTCCCGTAAAATCAGAAGTTTCGAAAGTCAAATTACTAGAATCTCTTTCTATTTGTGGATTACCTCTTGGAGATTCGGCAAAGAAAATATTACTATCAACAATATTATAAGATCCTTTATAAATTCTTACTGAAGTAGTGTCTGTATGAGTTGTTGCCGATGATCCGACAAATGCTCTAGTGACTTCAACTAAATTAACATTTCCACTATTTGTAATAGGTCCAACATTAGTAGTTCCCAATCCAACATTAATTATACCCATATATTCATTATCAATTTTTAGAATATCTTTTGGAATAATTGTAGATATTCCACTCAAGGCAAATATTGAAGAACCTGCACTTATTTGCCCACCATTACCAAGCAAATTATATGCTATTGGAGTAAATTGTAATGGGTATTGGGCAATATTGTCGATAGTAATAAGTGATTTTTCAAGTTTTTTATCCATTTCAAGTTGGTGTGCATTACCACTACCGTATGAAGTAAATGTAACTCCAATTCCTAGTGTAGCATAATCCTTTCTTGTGGATAATTTAAATGTATTATCTGATAATTTTATAACATAAACATCAGATGGGAGTATTGTAGTTACAACACCTACAGAATTTAGAGTTGAACCAATTCCAACGGCACTGGCACCAACTCCAATAAATGTTGATTTTGGCGTATAGATAAGTTTTTCTAGATTACTAAAGAAATGATTTTGTATAGTGAATATTCCCGTTGATGGGTCTGGAGTTAATGGATTTATTGGATTAAATCTTTTTCTAAAAATTTCAATTCCATTGGAGTTTAGATTAAAATTAGTTTTATTAATTCTACTTCCATTAATTGCATTATATAATTTAATATCAATCGATTCTTCTACTGTTCCGTAACTTAAATTCGGAGCAGTATTTTGAATATCTAAAGTTGTATAGAAACATTGATTAAATGCTGAAATATTAACCTTTGAAGTTATTGTTGTGTCTGGATAGAATTTTAGTATAAAATTACTACCAGAATATTCTCCACCAAAAGTTCCAATTCCATTTGTGCTTCCAACAGAAAGAAATGGTGACTGTTGAACATAAATGTCAGTTTCGTCCTGTATTAACATAATTTGATGAAGAGCACTTGTTGATCCAACACTGACTTCCACCAAAGATTTAACTGCATTAAAATTAGATTTATCCAATGATATGACAGTTGATGCGGAAGAAACTGTGGATGAATAAGTTGATTGATATACTGCACTTCTTTCATTTCCTGGTATTTGACCTGGAGATATAAATCTATATGCACCAGTTCCTACAGATGTTGTTCCAAACCCAACAACTTTTGACCTGACATTTACTGGATTTGATGAATTATTAATATAATTTAATGATAAAATTCCAGAAGGAGAAATACTTGCCGTGAATATTCCTATATTATTACCGGAATAATAATTGCTGGAAAATTCAGAATCAAAATAATATTCTGAGATATAAGTATCATCGATGATAGTACTAAAATTGACGACAGTGCCAACACCAATTATGCTTGATGATGTAGATGCAGTGCCGATTTGAACAAATGTAGATCCAATGGCAACAATTGGTCTGTTAGTAATTGCGGCGCCAACCACACTTACAGAACTTACACCAACTATAAGTCCAGTTGTATCAGCAACAAAAATTACAGTTGATCCAATTCCAACAGTTGAATTAATTGTTGTAGATAATAAGTTTACATATTCTTTATGATTCAAATAAACTTCAGCAAAGTTCATTTGAGTTGTTGCTGAACCAACAATCTGGACATTTAAATACAATGAAGAAAACTTATTAGATTCTACGGATACAAGTGAAGTTTGTATTCCAGATGCCGCAGTTCTATTTGAACCGGTTAAATTGATGAATCCTACAGAAGTTGTCCCAATTCCTACTAAAGGAGAATTAAAATTACTATTAATTAGTTTAACATCATAATCAATATCGAATGGATTATTTGGAATAAATCTTAAGTAAGTATTATCATCCACATCGTCTTCAATTAATATAAATTTTCCTATTGGTTCTCCGGAGATATGTGTAAGTCCTACTCCAGTATTGACTAGAGTTGATTTTTCTGCCAAAAATGGATTACTTCCATTATTCAATAAAACTAATTCCGTTAATTGAATTTCTGTATTATCAAGACTGGAAACCCGGACTAGTATATTGTTATAAGATACTCCAGAATTTAATTGTAGTAAATTGAGAAATTCACTTGGATTTCCATCGGAGTCGGAAAATTGTCGATTTATGTCATCTATTTTTAAAACTACATTACTTCTACACTCAATGTAATCAGTTAATTTTTTATTTTTTAATTTTAAGAACTTTGAAGAAGTCCCAACTACATCAATATCTTTTACTAAATCAAAATCATAAATTGTATCTACTCGGTTTTCTTCTATTATGTCATAAATTATAGATGTAGCATTCTCAGAATTTATAGCACCAAAGTTTGTAGTTGATGTGATTCCAGTATCTGCAAAATTCTTCAATCCACTAGTATGGACTAAACTATTAACTGGTGTTCTTAATTCTTGATATGTAATTGGACTCTTTACCGTGTAGGAAAGATTCTGATAATAATCATTATTCGGAATAACTTGATTATCTTGATCTAATTTACCAATATCATTAGACCATCCAATGTTTTTTTCAACTGAATAGTCAATCTTAAATCTACCGATACCAGATTCAATTTTATCTATTGTTGCTATATTTCCAGATTCTTTTCCTATAATAATTTCTCCAACAGACAACTCATAGGTTCCGGATACTTTAATAAATGAATTTTCATATGAAGAAATTTCTAAGTCTCTCTCAGTATCATTTGAAATAAGTTTTTCTCCAACAATAAATTGAGATGGAATTTGAGTAACAGTAAATGATGGATAGTCGGTTCTTTTTATGATATTTCCAACAGAATCCTGAATTGTTTTTGCTATACCAGTATTTGTAGTTAATCCAGAAATATTGATTGTTACTGAATCGAGAACTCCAGCAGTATTAATACTCTGAATCTTGAAGAATTTGTATCCATAGTCTTCAGAATTAAATCCAGTCCCTTCGGTACTAAATTTTTGAATTCCTTCCACAAATACTTGATCATTAGCACTAAAAGGATATGGTACAAAGGTAGAAAATCCTAAAGTTGGTGTTGTTATGAAGCAAGTAAATATTCCACTTGAAGAAGATTGAACTTGTTGAATACTAATTCCATTAGTGTTATTGGTGGTGAATAATTGTACCGTTGTTTCTGGAAGACCATTTGGTTGCTGTATAATACTTATAGAATCAATAGAATTTCCTGATAGTTTTGCTTCCAATATTCCACTATCAATTTTTTCTCCAGTGCTAGAATTCACAATTATTACAGATGGGGAATCAGTATATCCATTTCCGCCATTATTAACTGTAACAATACCAATTGTATTTGAGTCTTTAATTGTGATTAGAGGAGATATGAATGCAACTGGTTGTAAAGTTTTATCTGAAGAATATTGAAATCCTTCATTGACAATTCTTACTTCTTTTGCATTGCCTATAGATGTCGATTTTGGAGTAATGTAAGCATCCTTTCCGTTCGCAGAATTAGATCCTACAAATGTTGGAAGTTTTTTATATCCAGAACCACCAGAAATAATATCAATTCTATCAATAGGACCTTTTGCCGATAATGAAGTAGTAGTATATTGTAATTTATCACACTCATTTTGAATATATGTTAATTTTTCTGGTTTTTTAGATAAAGAAACATTAAATGTAGTTGCTCCTACACCAGAAATTATATAATTAGAACGATATACGCTATTCGCAAATAATATTTCGGAATAATTATTTACTTCTGTATCTGAAGTGCTAATGTACCCAGATTTTTCTAAATTGTAATATAACTTTGTTGGTAAACTTTCACTATAATTAATTGCCAGAGAGGCATTAGTGGAAACTCCTATAGTTCCAATGTCAGATAGTGTAAACAAATTAGAAGATGGAGTTGAAATAAATTCATTATTATAATCTTGATCGTAGTAAAGTTTAAATTTATATCCCGCTAAAGAATTATCTGATAAATTAAATATAAGGTTATTATTTTTAATTGATTCAATTTGGGGATTTATTAATGAAATACTTTGACTTGAACCACCAGTTCCGGCAATACTTACTGTTGTTGGGGGAATGGTTTTAGAGTCTAGATATGTTTCAGAAAGTTTTATTGTGTTATCATTAACTCGGTAAACATAATAAAATCCAGTTGATAATCCAGATGCAACTAAATTAGATGAATATAGAATTTTATCTCCAGTTTTTAAGTTATGCGAATTAATTGAAATGCTATTTGTTGATGTGTTAATTCCGGTTGAAGTAAATCCAATTGGATTGATTAAAATGTTTCCAGTTATTAAATCTCTTTTTACTCTAATGCCAGTAGAAGTTCCAATACCAACAGAAAGATTTGGTTCTATACTTAAACTAATAACATCTCCGCTAGAAAGTTCGTGAGAAGTTGATACTGAAACTGTAGATTTAACTCTTTCAACCTTTCCAACTATTTGTGGGTATGTACTTTCAAATGAATACTTATCATTATCACTACCGTTAGTAATGAAGAATACTTCGGAAGAATTGAGAGTAGTTTTTATTCCAATTGTATTTTTATTTTTATTAGTTACATATACATTTTGAGGTAAATCAAATGTACCTGTACTTAGTGAAGTTGAAATTGATATTACACCATTACCATTGCTCGCAAATATTACCTGCTGATTATTTTTAAATGGGTGATTTTCAATATAAATTCCTTGAGTTGGAACAGTTCTGGTAATATTAGAATCTCCAAATTGAAATGTTATTTTATTTGTAATTCCAGGTGTAGTACCAATTCCTACTGATTGTTTTGGATTGAAAAATACTTTGTCATTTACATTAGATTCAAAATAATCTATTTTTTGTGAAATAATGAATGAATCTGGAATAAAGTTTATTTGAGTAGTTGCAGTGTGAGATACTCCGGTAGATCCTCTTTCTACTTTAAGTATATTAAGGTTTTTATATACTTCCAATACTGATAGTCTTTCACTACCTATTGCGATGCTACTTCCTATAGATACGGTTTCTGGAAGTTGTGTAATATAAATTTCAGTTGTCAATCCTGATGTTGATGTTGATGGAATGTCCTTAAGAACATTTGAATAATACGAAGATACTCCAATCTTATATGAATTATTTAACTTTGATAAGTTGGTTGAAAATCCTGAAACCATAACAAAATCATTATTGGACAAATTGTGATATGGTTTAATTGTAACTTTTACTTCCCCTCCAGCATTATATGTAAAAATAGAATTTTCATAAGTTTCTATAGAAGTATCTATTTTTGTAATATCTTTTCCTTCTATTGAAGATACTCTTGCAATCAATCCACCTCCAGAAGTGCCACTATCGTTGAAATTTAAAATATCATTAACTTTATAATCAGATCCAGAATTAATAATATCAAAAGAACTTACAAATCCTTCAGATACCGACTCAACAATCGACTCTTGTGATGTAATTTCATTAGTCTCTACTATAAAATCATTTTTTGCATAATTATCGGATACTTTATACGGTAAGGTATTTCTAAGTAAATTTGAGTTGTTAAAATCAAATGTTTGGTTTAAAGTATAGTTTTCATTTATGGTATTAGATCTATATTTGTTTCCTATAAAATATGGGAATTGTGAAGTGAAAGAGGTTGGGTTAATAGTTGCAAAATATGCATAAACTCCATTTGGAAATTCTGGTGTTTTTCCAAATCTTCCATTATTTTCATCCAAATCTCCAGAATTTGTGTATTTGTAATCTTCAACAAAGAACCCTAACGGCAATTCTGGTCTATCAATAATGTTAGAAGAACTTAATGTATATCCAGAAGTTAAAATTTTAGGAGTAGAATTGGTATCCTCCGGATTAGAATATCCATATGCTCCATATATTGGATTTCCATCATATGCCCACCCAATTATATTAGAAACCTGAGATCCACTATCACCAAATGAAGTTCTTAAGTTTTCAAAATATCCACAAACAGAATACTGCAATTGATTTTCAGTTTCTATTAAAATTTCATCACCAAACTTTAAGTTATTATTAACTGTTAAATCTCTAATATTGGCACTTAAAATTGCATTAGAACCTGAAGGATTTACTTTAATTATTGTTGAGGTGCTTGAGTATCCAATTCCCGGATTTACTATCTTAATATCTGTTATTTTTTGGTTAGTAATGACTGGTCTTAAATCTGCTCCGGATCCGGCACCGGTTAAATCTGTTACAACCAAATCAGGAGTTGAATAATAATCAACCCCACCATATTGAATATTTACGGAATTAATTTGACCATTTACAATAATTGGTTTTAATTTTGCCTCCTTTCCGGTTTTTATCGTTATTAATGGTCTTCTCTCAAGATTTACAATTGTCGATCCATATCCAGTTCCACTTTCATATAGATAAGCATCTATAATATTACCTTTAACAATAGGAGTTGCTACAAGAGATTGAATCTGTTGACTTGTGGTTCCAAATCCAACAGGAGTATATTGTATAGAAACAGAAATATTAGGATAACTAAAATATTGATATCCCGATCCAGTAGAAGAAAATTTAATATAATTTTTTCTATTATAATTTGATATGTCAGTTCCACCAATTCCAGCATCACAAAGTCTAAAAGAATCATCATTATTTTTCAATACATGATATTGAGATAATGTAGAAATTCCAATTGTAGATGTTTCATATTGATAAGTTACAAGTTCTCCACTCTTAAATCCATGATTTTCGAAACTAATCGTGTAGTTTATTGTGGATATTCCTGTTGAAGAAACAATTAACTCTCTATTTGTATATCCATTCCCACCATTTAATATTTTAATCTCTGATATGGTATTTTTAAATGATGCAGTAGAAAACTTATGTATTCCTCCGGCACTAATTCCATTAAATTTGATAGTATTAATTCCCGACTGATAATCAGAATTGGACTGATAAAGTCTGATAGTTCTGTTATTATCAACTTTAGAATAATATGTGGCATTATTTACTAAAGTTAAATTTGTAGTACCAATACCAATTGAAGAATTTCCATTAGAATTGTAAACTACTAATTCCCCATTGCTTAAATTGTGATTCGTTAAAAATGACAATTGATTTGTCGTTGAACTAATTCCCCCAGAATTTGTGGTCAATCTTCCATCGAAGAAAATATCTCTTCTTCTCTTCGTAAGAATGGGTTCTAATACGCAACCAGACCCATTACCACCAGTTACACCAATAGATACAATTGTATTGATATCATAGTCTTGAGAATCGATGTAAACTTTTTTAATTGACCCACCAACTACTGGTCTAACTAATGCTGTAGATCCAATTCCAGAAGAAACGGATATTGATGGGGGATTAATAACATCATAGTCTATTCCACCATTTAATACACTAATAGATTTTAAAGGACCATAGTATACTTTATCATTAGATTTATAACTATTAACTTCAACACCATTAATTAACATTCCGACTGAACCTGGAATTGTTAATTCTCCAGTTCCAGTATCGATACTTTCAGATAATGGAAATTTTTTGAGTAATTTTTGAGCACCAATTATACCAGATTTCTGAGAATATAATGTAAATCTATGAGTTTGATTGGCAAAATTTGAATTTGAAAATGTTAAGAAATTATCAGTTCCAACAAATGATAATGATGAATATAATCTTATTTTATTAGATGGATCTAGAACTTGTACATAATAATCTCCAGTATCTAATCCAACAATAGGTGTTCCTGATGGTTGATAGTAAATTCTATCGCCAGTGATAAATGGAACTGGATTTTGAAATACTATACTTGTGTAGTTGTTATCTATTACATCAGCAGTTCCTATTCCAACTGATGTTTTAATATCTTTTGTTATTTTATATGTAAAATTTCCATCATATCCATCTCTACCCGATGGTAATGAGTTAGAAGCTACATAGGCATACTCATCATCAGTATATAAATTTTGAATATCTGATAAAATAACATTATTTCCAAATTCTATTGGAACTACTGTACTGTTTGCGGTATTAATTTTTCTTCTTAAATCATACTTCACTCCATTTTCTGCCGTGAAGTTTAAATTATATATAATAACTCTATTTTGTGAAGATATAATATCCGAAATATATGCACCAGAAGATGAAACTACAACATTACTATTTTTTTCTAAAATTTCTACTTCATCTCCAATTTTTAAACTAGACCTGTCAATTGGACTTTTTAAAGTAAAATTACTGATATTTTCTATTTCATATCTAGATCCAGTATTGTATATCCACGAATTTGCAAATATTTCTTTATATGTCTTATTCTGCTGCGGATTTTGAATCAAATCCCCAATATTTTTAACTGATATTTTTTGCCCTTCATCCAAATTTAAAGTATCTGATACTTGAACAAATTTAGATAATACTCCCGTAAGTCTTAACTCAACTTTTTTATCCAAATCTCCATTTTCATATCCAAAATAAATTTCATCAGATCTTATATCGGCAGATGATAAAATTGAAGATGTAATTCCAGTACATCCAAAAAACTGATTAATACTCTTACTTGTATAAGTGATAGTATTAATTCCAGATATGATGGTTCCAATTCCAGCAAATCCTATTGTAGAGTCTACTGAAATTACTGACGACCCGATGGCAACATTTTTTAGACTTTTTGTATTTGGAGTAATTGTAAAATTTCCAAGAACAGCGGAAAAATTTTCATATCCAACAAAAAGTGAAATCTTAAAATATTGTATATTATTTCTGGTAAATAGTTCTACTTCAGAAATTGAGGCACTAGTGCTCTCATCATTAAATTTCTGAATTGTTTGACCTACCAATTTAGAAGGATCTCCAGAAATTCTTTCTGCAATTACAATTTCTCTTCTTATAAATTCTGCCGAAGATGGTTTAATTAAAAACTCCTCTAAATTTACTACCAGAGGAGTTACTCCATATAAAATATTAAATAAAATTCTAAATGATTCGTCAGTCCCCTTTGCCTGATAAAATGATCTTGCTTCCTTTATAAAATTACCAACATTTAAATTTGATACAAAATCAACTTCTTCCAGACCTGGAGTAAAAGTGTATTTTATTTTTTTATAAAACTCTTTTAAGAATAAAGAACTTAGATTTTGTACGGATGATCCAGCACTATGAAATGTAGATATCGATTCTGAAAATACTAATTCTTCTTGATTTGAATTTGAATGATAATTAGTAATGCCACTAAACCCACGAACACATCCTGTAAATGTATTTGTGGTTATTCCGGTATATGTAATAATTTCATCATCAATCTTCAATAAACCATAAGTTTGAGGAAAACCTTTAGTACTACTTACTGTAATAATATTTGATGTTGTTGTGATTCCTATTGTAAGTATCGTACTATCAACTACAACTTCTGGAGTTAGATTATCTAATTTCAAATATTGATCTAAATTTTCTGCAATATCAACTACACCACCTTGATATTCTTGAGAAATATAATATTGCTTTAAAAATTCTGCCGTATTTGGACTTTCATCCAAAATAAAGTTTGGAAGTTGATTTTCAATAACTTGCTGAACCTTAACTCTAGATTCGAACCCAGTCTGTATCATATTATGCTCTTATTAAATTCCCGTTTGAATAACTTGATGTATAATAGTCTCTGGCAAATAATGTACCTGATATTTCATCACCGGAGGCAACTACATCTCTTACCATATTTATTGTGCTTTTTGAAATACTAAAATTTAAATATAAATCTTTTAGTCCAAGAACATCATTAGATTCTGGGAATGCCTGTATTTCGATAATATCATTTTCTTTAGATGTTGAAATAATGTTTATGGTTCCCAATTTAATTTCACCTTTCACATAATCAACTGTTCCGGAAGATTTTGCAACTATTCTTGTAGTTCCATCGCTTAAAGGTTTTACTATTGATAGTATTCCAGTTTTTCCATCGCTATTAGGTACATCTGTTAGATATACGGTATCCGAATCTGCAGAAATTTTAAATCCAGTGCTTTTAATATTAAAACCGCCACTATTGATATGAAATTTATTTCCAAAGCATAGTTCATATTGTGCAAACTGGTTTATCTGCGCTTTCAAATCTCTTCTAATTCTAACCTTAGTGATATTAGAAGTTATAGCAATATCAGTATTGTCAATTATTTGAAGAACCTTACTATATTTAAATCTTCCACCAAATGAATTGAGATCCACAGAATCGGAATATTCTGTCAATGAATTTATAATTTTTGTTTTCAATGATTCTACTGCCGATACTTGAGCATAGTTGTAATAAATTGATGAATCAATTTCTACATATAATATCTTAAGATCAATTATTTTTTGATTAATTCCAGAAATACTATATTGCTTTAATTTATTTTTAATTTGTTCTTTATTAAAATCGGAAACAAAAGTTCCATTTTTTGGTTTAATACTTATTGATACTGTACCAAATTCTGGTGGATCTAATTCCTCACCTCCAATAACAGCAACTGATTCGGTATCTGGATATATTTTTTTTATAATTGCCTCATAATCTCTTGATGTTACTGCTCTATATTGGGAGGAATAAATTCTTGGGGCAAAATATTTGACAGAATCTATGGATTCTATTTCAGAACCATTTTGAGATGACTGATTCGTTATAACAGAGACCGAACCTGTTTCACTATTTGGACTAGTGCTCCCGGCAAAAGAAAATGAAGAAGCACCATTACCATCTTCACCATCGGTAACAATATAATTTACTGTAATTACTGAATTGTTTTCTAATTTTTTTCCAATCAGTCCATCACCGAAAAGTAATTCATATTTTTCATCTTGAACTTCTTGTAGGAGATATATTCTTGAGGATGAATCTACATTAAGAATATTATCAACAGAAGAATATTCTACTCCAAGACCACTATCATTAATTCCCTTCACATAGACTGAGATGGTGGAAGTATCAATAAATGAGTTGTTTAAAATAAATCTTTGATCCAGAGATCCATCTACTGTAAATTGTTTAGTTAAAAATGTTCCTTGATAGATATTAATATTATTAAAAGATGCTGCTCCGTCTACAACATTTGATGATATGTTGTCTGGGATTGAAAATGTGTATGAAGTATTATCTACAGAACCTATACAGACTAGACCTTTCTGTAAGGTAAGTGTGGGAGTTGCGGTTGTGGGGATATTAAATGATATTTGTGCCTTTGCTGCCGTCCTGGAGCGAGGTACGTAACCGATATTTCTTGCTAGTGAAACAACATTTTCACGAACAGTTGCAGAATCCAGAAAGGATTCGTTCACAACCATATTCGAGTTGAATGAGGTAATATAGGTATTATATGCTAGCGTGTCTATTAGTACAGAAAAATTAGATCCCTCAAAGTCAAAATCCGTGAATGTGGAGTTGGCACGGAGATAATCTTTAATGGATGTCTTTATCTGATCGAAATCTAGATTTGTAAATTTAGTAAAAGGCATTTTATCTTGTTGCCTCTAGTATGAATGAATATTCTTGAGTTGGAAATTCTTGCCCTATAATATCAAAAATAATTGTTACATTAAAGGTATTATCATCTGGAATAGGATCTACCTGAACTTCTACATTATTAACTCTTGGTTCAAAGTTATTAATGGATATTTCAATTTGACTTTGTATTACTGATGCAGTACCAAAATCAACAAATTCAAATAAACTTTTTGTAATATCAGATCCTAAGAGTGAATTGAAGAATCTTTCCGTTGGAATAGTTTCTACAATATTTCTTACTGATCTACGAATTGCATTTTCATTCTTTAGTATCGGCAGATCCTTTGTCACTGGATGTGGTTCAAAGGATAAACTGATATCTTTGAATGATCTGGATATCCTTTGAATTGCCATCGAACGAAAGTTTTTTATTTATTTATACCTACTTCCAGGAAGAACCATAGTTTGGTTCTGTTCCATAAGACCAATCATCATAGTCTTCATCATTACGAATTTTTTCGTGCAGTTCAACTTGTTTTTTTAGGTTATGCTTCGGTGCAACATCATAGACCACTTCTTGAATGAGTCTTTTTTGATTTTCTTCTGATTCGAATAGCATTTTGAAACTCCTGTTTTAATTTAAAACAGAACTTTTATAAAGGAGGTTTCTATCTCCTATTACTATTTAACGATTTACTTCTCGAAGATTGTAATTATCAGAATTTAGATATTTTAATAATTCAATTGCAACTAGTCTAGGATTTCCTTCACCACAAGTATAGACATCAATTGCTATACAACCATTTTCAGGCCAGGTGTGGCAAGAAACATGACTTTCTGAGAGTGCAATAACAATAGTACATCCTTGAGGAAAAAAACAATGAGAAAAAATATTCAAAATAGTCATATTTGCACGATTAATACCCTTCTCCATTGTTTCTTGGAGAGATATTACGTCATTTAAGAGGTTAAATTTAACATCATACACCTCCAAAAGGAGATGAGTTCCCATCGAATGCTGTTTCAACTAAATTTTATGTAAAAAAAATATTTAGTCTATTATCTCCAATGATTATTTGGTCTTTCCCACCAAAAATGAAGGTCTACTTTACTATCATCATAGTATAACGAGACAAAATCACTTTTAAATTTACTATGAATATTCTCACATAATGCTACTGTATAGTATTTTTTGTCAATTATATCCGTAATCCATTTATAATTACCTCCTCTTATAACTCCTGCCTCAATTAAAACAAATTTTTTCCACTGTTTTGACCACTTTAAATAGTTTTCAATAAAATCTTTACGATATTCGTTTACATTTTCATCCGGAAATGGAACATTAACTGATTCTATATGAAATATTTCTCCATCCATACTTAAAGAATGTGAAAGATGTTGTGTCACAATTGCGGAATAATCGGGAGAAACCATTAAAAAACAAGTATCGGAAGGATGAATATCAATCTCCGATACTTGAATGAGATAAGTTATTTGTTGAATTAGTGCCTTTTCTTTATCTTCAGAAATGAAAAGCAATGGATTCATTTTTTACCTTGTCCCCTGTATTTCTTACGAGCTTTATTACGAGAAGATGCCGCATACTTAGTATGAGCACCACAACCTTGCTTAGTTTTCTTGGGGAGAGATTCAATTACTTGCTTCCCACCACCACCTGATGATTTTTTAATTGCCATTAATTTTCTCCTATAATTTCAGTTTCAATTTCATTTGGATTTGGAGAACCCGTCTGATAAAATTGTACGGACAGATCCTCCATAGTATTGAAGTATTCTTCTTCTGTAAGATTAGAATAAATTTTACGACCCTTACAGATTATATTGTAAGATTCGTTAGTCATCAAATTACTCTTGTCTTTTCGTGACCGACTCTAATACGAGGGTCGCACCAAATCTCAAATCCTGCTTCTTTTGCATCCAAACAGAATGATACATCTTCTCCACACATATCCTGAACTTCTCCAGATTCAAAGACTTGCATCTTTGGTGCAAACCATGGATATGTCATCTCCGAGTGCTCGAAGACTCCTTTCTTAATCAGTAACCAACCAAATCCTGCATAATCAACTGTGAATGGTTTGCGACGCTTGGAGATGCTATCGACGGTCTCATGATTCATGACTCCACCATTATTGCGGAAATCATCTTCTTCCATCCAGTGTGCCACTGAGGTTGTATGCCCGTCTTCGGTTGCATACCATCCAGATGCAATATCTTTGTCCATAAGAACTAATTGCCAAAACTTTTCACTATTGAAGACAATATCAGAGTCAATCCAAAGTTGCCAATCATAATTGAGTTTTCCATCCCAGGGAAGTTGATTTGGACCTCTGAGTACATTCGCACCCAAACATTTGCATCGTGCAAAGTTTACCATGGATGAATAGTCTTGTGAGATTTGAATGCTTGCACCGTTCTGTACAAGATCAAAGCACAATTGAACAAAACTTTTCAGATATGTATAGGAGACTCCTCTTCCGGGAAGACAAAAGACAATTGATTTGCCTCGTACCATTTCCCTTGCTAGATCGTAATCCCATTCTAATTCTTTATTTGCTGCTACGGGGGCAGATGCTTTAACGGTAAATCCTTTAGCCATAATAGTAAGTAGTTACTTCAGTATCATACAACATTATATATCAGTTGTCAATCAATCGTTTTCGGAAAGAATCACATCTTTACCATCCAATAAAAACTTGACTTCGGTATCTTCATACCAAGAAAGTTCGTTCATAATTTGTTCGGGGATTATTAAAAAATATTGCCCGGTAATTGGATCAACTTGTATGGACTCGAAAATTTCCTCGGAATTTTTTTTCATTTTCGTGTTTATAAAACTTTATTTTATTTTTTATATAGCGAAAAATTTTTTTATGTTTGGTGTTTATACATCTCTCGCTTCCGTAACACTTTGTAGGTTAGGGTAGTTAGGCGTTTTTATATACGGGGCGGCGGGGGGTCGGCACCGCGCCATGGGCACTGTCCCCACACGAACGACCAGACTGCCCCGGCACGAACGACCAACCCGCTCAGAAGCGGGCAGCGAGCGGGGAGTGACCCACCCCATTCAGGCGGCGGTCACGGGCAGCGGCAATTCGGTCTGCCTTTGCCTGAGCGGCGAAGCGTTGGGCGTTGGTGGTCTTGTCTCCGACCCACTGCCGACCCAGACCGGTTACGGGGGTCAGGGTCATGCCACGCCCCGAACCGTTGGCAGAGTTGACTGCCATAGAGGCACGAACGCCATCGGCGCCGGAACCCAGATGACCGATGGCGGTGTGTTGGTTGTGAAGTGCCATGATGGGGGGGGGGTGTGAACTGAGTGAATTGTAGCACGAATGGGGTCAGAACCCCAACCAGACCAGGAACGACCAGAGGGTCACCCCAGAGCATAACGGTTCAACCACTGCCCAACGCTCTGCTGCGGATTGAGCAGGCGGAGCATATCACGGCGGCGGACGGTATGGGTGCTGAGGTGACCCGACCGCCAGAAGACGGTGATATTGCGCTTCCGGAAGCGAAGGCGGAGTTCAGAGCAGGCGCTGCTCGGTACGTCCTGCCAGATGATGACGGTGTAGAGGGGGTTACGCATGAGGGTCGGTTGCTTGTGAACTGAGAGAATCATACCACGAATCGGGGGCAGGGAACGAACCCCACCCCCACGAACTCACCCCAACCAGGTCAGGCGCTTTGCTTCGGGGTTACAGTAGAACTGATGACCCGGACCCTGCCAACCCACGAACGGGGTGTGAAGGTCTGCCAACTCAACGGCGGATAGACCATCGGACTCCATGGAGCGACCCAGCACATCATCACGGTGGGAGTTGAGTTGCGGGCGACCCTTGGAAACGTTGCGGGAGACCCATACGGTCTGGCGGGTCTGAAGGTCGGTTGCTGGAGAGAAGAGTGCCATCGGTGTTGGTTGGTTTGGAACTGAGAGAATCATAGCATGGAATGGGGTCAGAGGGAAACCCACCCCTGCTTAATGCGGCGCTCAAGGTGGCGGGCAGCAAGGTCCTCTTTACGGGTCATCGCTGCCTGACCGGGACGGGGACCACGGCGGGGCAGGCGGGTGACCTTGAATTCTCCGGAGGCAATGGCAGCGGTCAGTTCGGCAGAGGTCATCGGGGTCGGTGTCGGTGGAACTGATAGTATTGTAGCAGATCAGGGGTCAGGCAGCAGTCAGAACCCGTCCGACCCGCAAATCATAAACCTTAGGGGTTTTGGTGACCTGATCGGGTCCGACCTGCTCAACGGTTGCCCGCTTGATATTGATTCCGTTGGAGGGGTTGCCCAACAGACGATATCCCATCTGAGGGGAAACGCCCTCGGGGAAGCGGACGAACTGAACCATAGGAGTGACCTTGTTTCGGCGGGAGAAGCGGGTAACCTTGAGGATCATCGGGATTGGTTGCGGTTGATAGTATTGTAGCAGGTCAGCGGGGCAATGGGGGGCAGTCCAGCGAACCGCTACGGTGGCAGATTTCCGCCTGCTCCGCTTCCAGTGTGGCGCCGATGGTGGAGAGGGCAGCGTTGCCAATCATCAGGCAGAGGGCACAGAATCCGATGGGGAACAGAGCGCGGGTCATTCGGGTCGGTTGCGGTTGATAGTATTGTAGCAGGTCGGGGGCAGGACCCCTCAGATTCCGTTGAGGAAGTCTGCCAGTGCCTCATCGTATTCTGCTTTGGTTTGGAAGGTCCGCCCGTGGATGGTTCGGGGATACGTGGCATCCAAACCAGCGGCAGCAACGTTCCGGCAGTCCTGCTCATCGTATCCCATTTCAATCAGGGTTGCGACGTAGGGGTTGAAGGCGGTCATTTGGTCTCGGTTCGTTTGGTATGCTTTAGTCTACAGGGTCAGGGGTCCCGGTCCCGGTGACCCGGTGCCAGTCTGGCAATTGGTTAGGTATCAGAACTGAATCTCACTTAGAGTAGGATTAGCAGCGGAATCAGGACTGACACTATCAGAAACCCCATCAACAATTGAATCAAGAATCTGGAGAATTTGCTCACCATTGGAACCCTTAGCAAGGAGTGAGAGGAGGACATCGCGGGACATAATGTAGAAAGAAAAATGTTAATGAAAGTGTGGGAGAAGTTTAGAGTCATTCTCCCAGGACTTGAGATTTAGAAGTCGAAAATGTCGCCGTTGATTTCTGCGCGGTTGACTTTAGGGTCAGTCCATTTCACACCGTCGCGGGTCTCTTTGGCACCACAATCATACATCAATTCAAGCAGTTCTTCATAGCAGCAGATATCACGTTCTGCGATAGCATCCTGAACGCAAGCATCATTCTGAATCCAGAGAGCTACGTTCCAGGTTTCATAATTGGTCCAACCGTTATAAGTTTGGTCGGTCAGGCAGGTCTGGTAGGTGGTGACGGTCATTTGCTTGGGTTGTTTGGTATGAATCAATTATAAGGGGTGGAGAGGGTGCCAGGGGCACCCGATGTGCCAGTGCCTCAGGCGGCACACAGCAGTGCCGATTCCATATTCACCTCCCGAACATCCATCTTGGAGTAATCATAACCCTCCTGCTCCTCAAGATACACAAGGTATGCATTTGCAGTGGAGAAGCAGTCAAACAAGCGGAGCGATTTGAAGTCCTCACCTTCATAATCAAAACCACCGATGACAGCGTAGACTTTAGTGATTTGCATTTGCTTGGGTTGCGTGGTATGAATCAATTATAAGGGGTGGAGAGGGGTCCTGGGAGACCCCGTGTGCCACTAGGGCAACTGTCACATCCAACCGCAGCGGGGGCAGGCAGGATGACCATTACAACCGCAGCGGGGCAGGGTGAGAATACCTATCAGGGTGTTGAGGTTACGCTCATCAGCGGTGCCTGCCTTACGGTCTGCCTCAGCGATGGCAGCGGCAGCGATGGCACGGGACTGGGCGGCACGGTCCTGAGCGGTGATGGCGTTGCGGGTCATTCGGGTCGGTTCGTTTGGTATGAATCAATTATAAGGGGTCAGAGGGGGCATCAGGTGCCCCCTGTGTGCCACTACTGAAGGTGGGCGAACTGTGCCAGCGATGAGGGGCAGATGTGGGAGGGTGACCCGCAGGAGCGGTAGAAGTCTACCATCCGCTCCGCTTCGGGAAGGGTGGGGAACCACTGGGAGCGCCACTCGGTCTGGTTGTAGGGGGTCTGGTAGCGGACTTCGATTCGCATCGGTTGGGTTGTTTGGTATGAATCAATTATAAGGGGTCGGAGGGTGCCAGCGGACCCCCAGTGTGCCAGCGGTCAGACTGTCACAGGACCTCCTTCCCGAACTTGCCACAGAGGTAAAATGCCATACCCTTATCTTTGAGGGTGCAATTTGCAAAGGTCAGAGGAACATAGCGACCGTTAGTTTTAGATGCTTTGGTGCGGATTTGCAGCAGTCCGTTAGGTCCGGTGATAGTGTTGAGTATACTGCCAGAGTCAAATGAACTGCGGATGGTATCACAAATGAAGGTGTAATCCTCTGCCAGTTCCTGATAGTGCTCAGGGTGAGTCTCAGGATTCAGAACCTCAGTACCCACATAATCATTGGCACGGGTGAAACCAACGTAGATGGTCTGAGATAGTTTTTCTCCTACCTTACTATCAGTGAAACTAACACCGTCTTCGATGATTTCAGAGAGGCAGTGCTTCAACTGTGTGACGGCGATAGACTCACCAACTGTGAAAGTCTTAAGTTCACCGTCCACCAAATCTTTCAGGTTGGAACTGTTAGGAATGCCAAGGGCAGTTTCAATCAGTTGCCCACGCGAACCTTTGTTTTTACCGGGTTTGGCAAATGCATCAAAGTTGGTGACCTTGAGTTGAGCGGCGACTTGGAGAGTGTTGAGCATCGGGTGGGTTGCTTATGAATCAATTATAAGGGGTCAGAGGGGGGAAGGTCAACCCCCCGAACCATCAGTGTTGCTTATGCGACCTGAAACCTCCCGTGATTGAAGTTAGCATAGCTGAAGACCTCACGATTGACCAGTTTGAACATACCAAACTCATTGGTCATCACATAACCCTCAGAATCAATACGGTTGCCGTTGATGTATGCTGCGGGACCACTATTGCGGCACAGGAACAAACAATCATCTTTGATTGACTTCACTAGTGCCCACAGTCCAATCAGTTTAGGGTCACAATCAAAGTCCTCAAACGTTTGGGCAATGATAGCATCACCGGCACGAATACAGGCATTCAGTTGTTTCTTAATCTTTGCTGCTTGCTTGTCAGAAACAAACTCTACAGCAAGTGCCATAGCACGGGTAAACTTTACCACTTCCTCAACATCAGCGAAGGACTCCTGATTGTGAAGGATATAAGTATCTGGTTTGACAAACTTTACGCTGTCGGTATCATTCCATATGGCACGGTCAGGCATTGCAACCGCATCACGAATGTCGCTCTCGGCATAATAGCAAGTGTGGGGTGCGATGATAATAGTCTGCCGCACAATCTCAGAAAACTTATAAGTGATGGTGTTCGGAGTATACTCATTAGAACCACCAAACCCGATGAAGTCTCCCTGATAGATTGTCTCTGTACGGGGCAGATACTTAAGACATGCCGCTAGAATCTCAATCAGTGCGGGTTGCTCACCATACAGAGCAAACACATCTTCTTGAGTATAACAGATTTTGATTTTGACTTTGTTGAAGACACTTTTGGTGCCAACAAAGAACTTACCGTTGGCAGGATTCGTGCCCCAAACAATAGCAGGCGCTCCGTCAATCTTTACACTTAGGGTGCCGGGATTCACGAACCAATCCAGAACGGTCAGGTCCCCGGTCAGGATAGAATCTTCGGGGTGTTCGAGGTGGGTGTTTTTCATACTGTTATTATAAGGGGTCAGGAGGGGGTCTGGGGGGAACCTTGTGCCAGTTCCCCGAGTGGCACTCTATGCCAGACGCATACCTGAGAAGAAAGGAATTACGCCGTTTCCAGCATAATTTAGGAACCACTGTCCTTTCTTCTGGAATACACATTCGCCCTTAATCCCGTGAACCTGAAGAATAGCATTCAGGCGGGATTTGGTTGTATTAGACTGCCATCCACCATCAAACAATCGGACGAAATTATCACCAACCTCGGCAATCTTGTTGCCGTGAAGCAATACAACAGCGATGCCATCTGCCTGCACAACGTTAGTATTAGCAGAACGAAAATCAGTGCCGTTGGTGATGGCATCGTTCATCAGGGATTCAATCTTACGCATTTGGTGGGGTTGCTTGGTATGAATCAATTATAAGGGGTCAGGGGGGGCAGCGGAACCCCCTCTGTGCCACTTAGGCAACTGGCACAGCAGTTGCTGATTCTAACAAACCCTGAGCATATTCATCATCATAAATCTCTTTAATCTCATTCACAATTTGCTCTTCAGTATAAGTCTCATACTCACGAACAAGTAAGTCAAAGGCAATAGTTGAAAGTTGGTCTACATCTAAACCCTCTACAATATCAGAAACATAGTTCTCAACGAACTGGGCGAATTGTGCTTTGTTAAGTGTCATTTGGATTTGTTTGGTATGAATGTAGAATAACAGGATTGAAGCAGGAAGTCTAGGGGTCTTGTGTCACCTTATCAACTGTCACATAGTATCATTGAATCTGCTTAAGTTCTGCTTCAATAGCATCAGCAATCTCAGTGTAAATGTGGTCATATTCATCTAATTGATGAAGCACAGTTTCGGCAATCTCACGACTCACAGGGTCGGGATTACCATTCTCATCCATTACAAATACATCCTCATTTGTGTAGATCCAGTAAGCAACAGGAGCATCATTACCCTGTTGTTCAATCAAATGCTCAACGGATTCTTTGAGTTGTTGTAGAGTTCGTGCCATTAGTTGTCTCCGAAGTTGTTAGTGAGAAAGTCGTCAAGTTCAGTCAGGTCAGTATCACTCAACCGAGTGATATATTCTGTGATGATTGTTGCTAATAGGTCGGAATCTTTGAGGCAGGATTCATACAACAACTCTTCACGTTCAGAGTTAAAGTTTGGTGCTACGCTGTAAGTCATTAGTGAGTGTTGAGAACGTGAACGAAATCCAGAGAACAGACACACCAACCGGCATAATCTGTCACCTCTTCAACTAGAGCATCGGCAACGACTTCATCATCATAACCATCATCAACTTCAACCTCAAAGACATTACCAAGCACATCATCTAGAACTGCTTGTTGCTCTTCGGGGGTGAAGTCTAAGTCATCAAAATCAAACTGAACTTCAGTAACTTGGAGAGTGAGGGTTGCCATCATCAATTAGAGGGAAAGTTAGCACAAACAGAATCACACAGAGTTTTTATCAATTCATTCTGTGTATTAACGTATTCATCACCCCAGGTATCCCAAAACAACGATTCAACGATACATTCAATGTCGCTCATAAGTTGTTCACGAGCACTCAACATTTCAAGTTTGGGATTCATTTCCTTAGGGGAGAATTGAAGTAGGAACGAAACACCGAAACCACGATGATTGCGGTACTGATGACACCAATCAAACCCAGGTAGGTTACGGCATCACCAGTGAAATTGTAAGAGTCAGGTGTCATGATTAATTAGCAACTAGGGCGAGGTTAGCAACACGATCTTCAGGAACAAACTCCTGAAGTTTATTAGAAATGAGTTCAAATTGTTGAATCATATTTTGATAATAAGCAGCACCTTGAAGGTCTCCATCATCATACACTCCTTCTTCTACAAGTTGAAGAGCAGAGATAATATCATACAATTCGCCAGATGTGAAAGAAATCGTAGTCATTTCAGTAATCAATGTTAGAGTTGAGGTAGTCATTTAGATTGAACTTTTCTTCATCAAGTTCACGAAGTTCGGGCAGGTCAAATATCTCACCGGGAGCATCAGCAATCTCACTCCAGAGTTCGTCAAACATTTGGTGGGTGTCTCAGGTACGAATGTAATATAACAGGGTTTGTGGGGTCTCACAAGGGGGTCTGTGACACTCTACGAACTGGCATAGGAGACCTTGACAAAACTAGGATTATATAAAAAAAATGAGGAAGGTCACCACACCCTCCTCACATACAACACCCATAACCCTATTGATATAATATCACCACAGGAGTAACTTTTGCTTAATAGCAGGGGCAAACATCATTCCCCTAAATAATATAAAATGATTAAAATAAAATGTTAGAGCATCCGGTACATAAAGGTTATTATATCACAAAAGATGGAAAAGTGATAGGAAAAAAAGGAAACTATTTAAAATCATATGTTTGTCCTAAAGGTTATTTAAAAATGAAAGTTAATGGGATGAGTAGGTTAGTTCATAGATTAGTTGCAGAAACCTTTATTCCAAATCCAGATAATTTGCCTCAAGTTAATCATATTGATAAGGACAAAACAAATAATAACATTTCAAACTTGGAGTGGTGTAATGAGACATACAATAATCATCACGCAAAAGGTAATTTAGGAATTATCTATAAGATATTCAAGGATGGAAGGTGTTATGCAGAAACTGACAATTTGCATAAGTTTTCGAAAGAACATAATGTATCAAAATCGAGAATGTACCTTATCGTAGGAACAGGAAAAGAATGTAAAGGATTTAGAGTTGAGTTGAATACTTTAGAACGAAGAACTAAACACATAACCATTCACGAAGTCAAAGTCATATGATAGATTCTGCTGCCAAGTTGCCTCCCAATCTACAACCAACATAGAGGGAACATCACCATAGACTTCGTTATAGAAGTCTTCGGTAAAGTCTGCTTCGGAACTATACACTCCACGGTATGCTTCTTCTACGTGCTCAACATACGAAACACCACCGTGATATTCAATAAAGGCATCAACTACATCATAACCCAGAATCTCACCAACACGAACATACTCATCATAATATGCCACGAAGTCATCCTCATTGTGCTCATCAATGAACTTGAGAGCATCATCTAAATCATACTCACCTTCAACACAGTTCTCTTCAATGAACTCAACAGTTTCCAGTTTCAGAACTTCTTTGTAGTTGGCAGTCATCGTGATAGTCATTTGGTGAATTGCTTGAGTATGAATGTAGAATAACAGGATTGAGGCAGGAAGTCTAGGGGTCTTGTGCCACTTATGCCACTGGCACATCCTCCAACAGTTCTGGATTGTATTCTGTAACCTCTGTGATGAGTTGCTCATCAGTATAATCCGAGAGATTATCCTTCAGAGTATCATAAACCAGACACTCCATAGTTTTATAATCCATACCCTCAATAAGTTGTTGAATGTAATCTTCAACTAGTTGTGCTCGGTCGAATGTCATTTGGTGAATTGCTTGAGTACGAATGTAGAATAACAGGTTTTGGGGGGAACCGCAACCCCCCTTGTGACACTTTCTAGACTGTCACATACAACACTTTATCTGGTGCCCGATAGATATTCTCACCGTAGAAGACTTCCAACCGCAGAGTGTTACCATAGAAGTCACTAGGTACACCATAACGAATGAAGTTACGTACGGTTGAATAATCACCAGTCAACCTACGGTGAGTCATACCAACATCGTGATATCCACCCTTAGCATTAGGTTTGGAGCAGATAATTTTCATTTGGATTTGTTTGGTATGAATGTAGAATAACAGGTTTTGGGGGGAACCGCAACCCCCCTTGTGCCACTAGTCAGACTGTCATATCCTGTTTCATTTTCGCAAGGTCTTCCATACAGTTAGGCATCATCTCCTGAACGTACTCATAGAAGTAAGAGTTATTCATCGATGCCAAACTTTGACGCTCTGCTTCTTCACTACCATCAACAAACTCAGACTCAGTATCAATCAGGCAGTCAATATACCAATCAATCAAGATTTGGCGTTGTGCTTTGGTGAGAAAAGTTGTCATCTAGATTTGTTTGGTGTTTTGTTGGCGTTGAGAGTCTTTATCTTCTTGAAAGGGTGTATACTCTGGATGAGCATTCTCCCATTTGACTAGTTCATTAACCCAATCTTCCTGCCCTAATACGTTCTTCCAGAAATTATCGTAGTTCATAATTACACCTCTGCGAGCAACAGTTTGTGAATACGGTCTGCTTCTTCTAGAACATCAGGGTCTAAACGGTCCCACTCTACCCAATCATATGCCGACCCTGCAGTTTCATATGAACCATCAGATAGCAGCGGAGCATACATTAGGACCCGCTGATTGTTTGCGTCCAGTTTGTAAGTGCAACCGTTGAGTTCGGAGATGACGAAAACCATTGAATTTCTCAGGTATGAAAGTAGAATATCAGGTTTTGGGGGGAACCGCAACCCCCCTTGTGACAGTTCTCAGATTGGCATAGTAATCCAAATTGCCCGATCAGTTCCCATAGTAAACTGATTGTCCCAAATGAAATGTGTTGCCTCCTGATTACTCAATTGCAACTCATTCATTAGAAACACAAGTGCCTCTTTAAATGTAACGAACCGATGAGTTTGTTTCATGAATTCCTCAGGTATGAAAGTAGAATACCACCAATCAGCGGCGTTTGGTAGTTTTCGGTGCCACCTTTACAACTGGCACATCAGTATCAACGAATGCCTGCAATTGCCCCACAATAGTATCAACGAACCGCAGCACGGTTTGAATCACCTTGCGGGTCTTTTCTGCGCCGTTGTTTTCTTTATAAGCACGAATGCCAAATTGTACAATTCCAACAACGATTGCGGCGATGGTAGCAACATTTAGAATCAGAGTTTGGTAGAACTTAGCGACGAAGAGTTTCATAATATTTGGGGTGACGAGGAGAATGTAGAGAATTCCTCAACCACGAATGTAGAATAACCCCTCACCCGGCATTCCACAAGGGGTTCTGTGCCAGTTCGAGAATTGTCACATCATTATATCCAGATACTAAAAAATCCTCCTATTCTTGATACGTTTCAAGAACACGAGATAACTATATTCAGTTCGGTAATATTGGATTGTTCGCTATATTCGGCGCCGTGGGAAACCTATAGTTAAACCCTGTCCGCCTAGATGATATTTAAGGTTCACTTGGTTTCTTATATTCTGTCAGATTGACTCTGTATCCCGCAGGAGAGTTCAAGTGCTGCTCTATGATATAAGAACTCAAGTGATTTTATTTATATAAGTTTGTGCCAATTAATGAAGTGGCACATTACATCCACGGTTCGAGTTCCCTTATGCTAGCATAGACATCTTCGTCACCTTCGAGGTCTAGAAGGTCCTTCCAGTCGGTTGTTTCTAGGTCTAGGTCATCATAACACATAATGTCTAATGTAACCCGTACAAGGCGCTTCTGGGCAATCATAGGAGTCTCGTTGTGTATGTGTGTGTATCTAGATTATATCATGCATAGTGACGATATGCAAGTGATTCGTAATCATGTGAATCTCGTGCATAATCCTCATCTAGGTCTAGACTAGATGTATAATACTCGTCGAGATCTGTGTGGTCGTTTGTGTATGTATAGTCGAGATCGTAGTCGTCGTACATAATACTCGTCGAGATTGTGTGTATACTAGATGATTGTAGCACAGATCTCGACTAGATGCAAGTGTATTCTAGACGAGATTGTGATAGTATATATGTGTTCTCGACTAGATTTTGTGTGCTTATGAGTATTCTAGACTAGATTATGAGATTTGTCAAGGTCTCGTCGAGATTTTGTGTGGGTCTCATAGTATTATGGGGGCAGTGGGGCTTGACAAACGGTGAGTCTTATGGTATGCTCGCTTTACTTGCATAAGGATGTTTCATTTATAAGCATTCATAAGTATTCTAACACATTTATTCTCAATAATACATCATTAATGAGAAATTAACCAAGTATACAATCATATTTAATCTATTATAAGTACAAAACAAATTACTTTTTTCTACTAAATATTTTTGGTAGAAAAAACTAACCAAAAAACCCCATGGATATACCCAAGATAAAAGGATTAAATGAAATACTCGGACTTGAAGAATACAATGATTACGGCGTAGATGCAGATGGTAATGTGTATAGTTGGAAGACTAAAAAAATAAAGAGATTAAGTCCCGGATGGGCTAAGAAGAGAGGTGGATATTTGTTCGTTAGACTAACAGGTAATAATGGTAGATTAAAAAACTTATTCGTTCATCGTTTAGTGGCAATGGCATTTATACCCTGCGATAATTTCTCATTAGAAGTAAATCACTTAAATAGAAACCAACAAGATAACAGAATTGAAAACTTAGAATGGATAGAATCTAAAAGAAATAAAAAATACAATAAAGATATTAAAGGTTTTACACTAAACGATCACTTACTTATGAAGACTAAAGAAGTTCATGTCGCATCTATTCGTAAGGGATTACCAGTACCAGACGGGCATTCTTTTATGAATAGTATTTTTGAGGGTGCATTAGAGCAGTACATATCTCAGTATGGTCTTCGTAAGGTAATGAATCGTTTACCAAATGCAACTAATTGGGATTAATAAAATAGGATTTCATTTAATCTTACATCCCCATACCCACTTAGTTTCTCCTGTTGGATTTGGATGTAATTCATAATACTCTTCCTTACCTAATCTTCTATACACATAATGAGTTCCATCCTCTCTTTCACAAACATATTCACACTTATGAGGTGAATAAAGACGGGCTTGGATTATATTATCCTTTGGATTTAACATCATATGTAATTACAGTTTTCTTATATTCGGTATAAGAGTCGGCACAGATATAATGTTCTACCTTACCATCAACCTTACATCCCTCTTCATAAGCAGCAAGTAACCATTTGTACATCATATCCTTTCTCAGTTCCTTATCATCAATTTCTACATCACCATAGAAGCATTCACTCCGAAATGTATATGGTGTCATATTATCATTAAACCAAGTCTCAAAATCTTTATTCATTTGTTACTACAATCTAAGAAATACTTATAAGTTGCCATAGAACTATCAGTATATTTCACAACCTCACATCCTTTATAAGTATCCACCACCTCAAACTTTTGGTCTGGTGGTGATGGTTTTACATCCTCTCCCGGATTTATCACCATAAGCAGAGAAAGTAATCCCATACCAACTATAACACCAAGTAGCACTGCTCTGTAATAATCATTGGATTTCATAAAAACAAAATGAGAGAACTTATGACTATTATAGAGTATTATGAGGCAGAAGTCAAATTAACCTATGATTAAGCAAATACCCGATAAGGGGCAGTAGGACTTACCAGATACTGGTCCCATCCATCAGGTAACTCACCGATGTAGTTGATGTGCCATCCTTCCATTTGAGTAGCAGGAGTGATGAGTTCAAATGTTTCAGGGTCAAGCACAGCATCATTATTGTAGATGGTTCCTACAATATCCATAGCATGTTCGTGAGTATACTGAATGTAACTGCCCTCTGGTTCTTTATAGAGACCAGCAGTTATGGATGCGTATTTGAAGGTGTCTTCGTCGGGGAAGCGGAGGTAATTAGTCATTGTGATTATTGAGTGAGGGATTGGAGAGTGGCATCGGGCAGGCGGACGGGGTAGAAGGTGAGGCGGGCGATGTGTTTGGTGGCGCCCACATTTGGTCCAATGGAAATCGCAGACAACCCTGTAACTGCGTTGAATAATGATCCAGTTAGTGGCGCTGCTCCATCCTTACTAGCACTATAGGTAAGAGATGTATTTGACAAGGCTTGAGCAACCTTGAATGATTGCGGAGACGAAGTAAATGTTCCAAGATTCCTAGTATGTGTATCCGATCCAATGGTAAGGTGATTAACTGTTCCGTTAAGATACAGCATCCATAATCTATTTGGATATCCTCCTATTTCGTAAATAGATGGAAAAACAGAAGATGTGGACAAGGAAAAGTTAAGACTGGCTTGAGCAAACAAAGTGCCCTCGCTTTGGTTATACCAACTTGAAAAGTTAGTCCCCGTAATGCTCGCCACATCAGCAGCGCGGGTGACGGTGGCGGAAGTGGTGGGGATGTAGGAGGTGGGGAAGGAGCCCGCTTCTAGTTGAAACCCCCAAGCAAAAAATCCGTCCCCGCTTGCTCCTGTCCCAAAAACCAATAAAGCAGGTTCTTCATCATCGGTGGAGGCGGATGTCCCTGTGACCGAACATCTATACCAGCCATTGCCAGCGGAGGAAATTTGAGCAGACGTTCCGCTAGACAATACATAACTTCCGCTTCCAGTCAGTGTAAATGCTGCTGAAAACCCTAACCCACCTCCGTCCCGAACATCACCGTAAAGTTGAACCGTTGTAATTTCTGCTGCTTTCAAAAAGCAGCTAAGAGTGTAAGCGGTCCCATTGGTAACTGGAATGGATTGCCTATTGTATTTACCCCAGAAAGCGCCACTAGTGCCTGTATTCCTTGTCAATTTTGATGCCGTTAAAGTCCCATCTGGCGCAACAGTTGCATTTTCCGTAAATCCACCGCCATCATATCCAATGGAATAGTTGGTGTTGTTAAAAGCTTGGCTGTAAGTAATCAAATTCGTCCTCGCCTCCTCCACCAACATCCCAAGACTTTCCCCCGTCGTTGGGTTGTGATCGAAGCGCGGGACGTTATTGCCAGCGGTCTTGATCAGGCCATCGGCACCGACGTAGGTGGCAACTGAGGCGCCGGTCATGACGCGGGTGAACGTGATAAGATTATTTCCACTAATTCTATCAACCAAACTTTTTTTATCAGCAAAAGTTAGGTCTAATGAAGGAACTCCGTATGCTTTATATAAGTTTTTTGCTCCAAGTTCAATTCCCATTCTCTCTCAATATCTCTTTGTCTTATTTATGAGTACTCGGTACTACTCATCCCAAGGTGCTTTACGATTCATAAGTTCTTTCAACCTCTCCATTATAGCAGCATTTGGAGGTTCATTCAACATTTCTACAATAGCATCATAATCTTCTCGGTGTAGTACAATCTGCTCTGCTTTGGCACCTTTACCCCAGAACTTCTCAAACTCCCAATCATACTCCATATCACACCATCCAGAGTTGATAGAATACCAGAAGTCCCAGTATCTTTGATGGTCGTCCATTCTCCAATTAGAATGGTTAGTAAGACGAAACCAATACCAAAAACTGGTGTGCCGAAGATACTTGTTGCCGATTATAAGTTTGTTTAGAAATATGGGAAAGTCCATCATTCTCCTTGTAATACAGATATTATACCAAAATCTCAATAAAAATCAAGTCTCCTTGTGCCAGTTCGTCAGGTGTCACATAGTTTTTTTCCACGACCACGAACCCAATTTTCTCCGGGACATTCTTCAGTAAATTTAGTATTTCCTTTGCCATCGTTCCACCATTTTTTATCTTTATTTGCCTCACCTATTTTTCTTTTAGTTTCTTCTGAAGGTGATTTGCCGTAAAGATAGTGTTTTTCTCCACTATATTTACCTTTAAGTGCTTCACTCTGTTTTCTTCTGCTTTCTTCTGAACGTGATTTACCGTACATAGCATTATTTTCACCTTTCTGTGCCTCACTCATTCTTTTTCTGGTTTCTTCAGAAGGAGATTTTTCATAATTATGATTTTTTTCACCTTTCTGCCTCTCACTTAATTTTTTTCTGGTTTCTTCAGAAGGAGATTTCCCATAATTATGAGAATTCTTACCTCGTTTACCGTATTGGGGATTATTTTTACCTTTCTTTGCTTCACCAATCTTTCTTCTGGTTTCTTCACTTTTAATAGTGCCAGAAGCACCTTCACCACCATTAGTTCTATTATGAAGAATACCAGTTCCTAAATCCTTTCTTCCGAAGATAGCAATCATATAAATTTCGTGCCTGAATGCTTCTTGTTCTGATAGGTTTTGTTTTAGGAATATTATTCTTGATTTATCTTTTGGTGGTTTTAGTCCTTTTCTATTGGTGGAATAAATTCTTCCTCCAGTTCCTTTACCAACATAATAAGGTGTCTTATCTTCACGCAAATATGCGTAAGTGTAGTAATACATCTGCTTCTAAATTGAGTTCGCAATACTATTTATACAAGAAAAGGTGCCAAAATGCACCTTTTCCACTCTTATGGATGCGAACTCATTAGAGCATTATTATTTATTCACCATCTTCCTAATCGTAGTTTGCGTTCTTCTGATATGTATGGATTGTAAGGGTCATCATAAGGATAGACATATTCACAACACCAACCCCAACTGAGAGACTCCCAGAAGTCATCATAACCATAAGGTTCTGGAGTATTATAACAAGATATGATGTATGAGATGTTGCGGAAACCCTCAATAAACCACTCACATTTAGTCATTTTCCAGTATTCTTTCCAAGTCATTCCCATTCCTCACTATCATAATACATTTGATACCAACCATAGTTTAGTTCCTCAAAAAATGCCAGTCTGTCTATGTTGTCATTATACTCGTAAAATCTGAAATAGAATACATTACGCCAGTGCCAATAAGCATCTTCAATCCAAGTCTTCATTTTCCTTCCAGTTCGTTTGCGATGGCAAGGAGTTCATCTGCGTCACACTCCCGGTATCGTTGTGTGTGAGCAACAGCAGCACGGAGGGCAGCGGCGGCAGCAGCATTTGGTAGGTATCCGGCCGACCAATCCAGGCTTGATTTAGCGGCATTTGACACTGCCTGTGCGGCAGGAGAGAGTTGTTTGTAAGTCATTTTCCTTCCAGTTCCTGTTTGATTTGTTTGAGGTTCATTCCTGCCCAAATATCAAGGGCAATATCTGCTTTTTGAATTGCGGTCCAGAGTTTAGGATAGTCTCTCCAATCCACAACATCATCATCAATTGCTATAAGCAAATCAAGAATACAGATTTTGTAGAGTTTTTCTGTTTCAGTCATTTTCCTTCAATTTCATCTAAAACACCAGCAGCATAAGAACCAAAGTCAATCTCACCTAACTCTGTATCACCACAATACTCGGGCACATTCTCCATCATAAATTCATCAAGATAAAGAAACACACGAATTGCTCTGCGTTTATCGTGCTCGGTGATTATGGTATGAGGTTCCGCAATAGTTTTCGCAACCATATCAAAGAATTGTTTCATAGTAATGTTCATTTGCTGTTTGCGAATTGCGTATGAGACTATTATAGGGCATCAAGGGGCATCAGTGGGATGCTCTTGTGCCAGTTCGTCAGGTGTCTCATCACTCAAAGAAACCCTGAGATTATCACCCCCAATATGAAGGTGAAATATCCTTCCATCATTCAAGTATATTCCACACCAATATACATCAGTATCCATATTTTCCCAGTGAACCATCTTCACATCTTCCAACACAAACTCATCAGGATTGGTAAGTCTTTCAGTCATTTTGCTTCCCAGAGTTTTCCTTCCATACCACATTCGCGAAACCTTCTTGTAGCATCACAATAACGACCATCAGTTTTTCCAGTCACAACATTTCCAGTTATAAGTGGATGTAAGCACAAATCAAATGTGTCCCCAGAACCAGTAATATGAGCAGACCAATCTTTTTTATAGTGCTTACAATCCTTACATAATTTTATTTCAGTCATTGGTAATTCTTTCATTCTCTTGAGTCATACAAATAAGCAACCAGTTTTACAATATGGCAATGGTCTTTGATAAATCCAAGTTCATTTAGTGCGTATTCTGCGTCCTCTTCAAGAAGATAGATTTTCTCTGTGGTTTTATGTAAATCCACATAGATTTCACCATCTTTTCGTTTCTGCATCACCACATAAAATATGTGCCCCGACTTTGTGGGTATTGGAGTTGTAGTATTCATTGATAAGGATTGGGTAGATTTTTGATGATTTCAGTAAAGAAAGCAAGACGGTCTTTGGTATAAGCAACATCTACATTATGTGTCTCACAGAGTTTCATAATCTTCATAGTCTTTTCGTTGTAAAAAGAGTATCCGTCAAATTGCCCGTACTCAACATTATCAAGAAGTGATTCCTTCATCAGCTCAAAGAGTTGAAAAAGTTCTTGTTGAGTGAGTTCTACTTGTCGTTCAGTTTGTTGGTGCCCGTTGAATGTGATTTTCATTTTAGTTTACAGAATAAAGTTCAAGAATACGACGGGCAACACAAATGGAAAGTTCTTTGTTGCCGATAGACATATCTTCGGTGATGTTTTTAGAACCTTCTTCAAGTCCTTTTTCACTTGAACGAATGTAAATTCCACCATTATCAGCATTTAGTTCTACACGATAAACCATTTCCTCTGCTTCATCGGTGAGTTCATAAACATCGGTCAAATTATGAACAATTTGAGTTCCGGGAACGATATTGTAAGGTTGAAAAGTCATTGGAGTTCTGTGTGTTCTTATGTATTATAAGGCATCTGGTGCCCCTGTGGAGGGGTGTCTGTGCCAGTTCGTCAGGTGTCCAACAGTGCCTTAAGAGACTTAAGTGTAGATTTAAGTTTCTCATTTTCTTCCTCAAGTTCTTTAATCTTGAGGTCTTTATCATCTTGAAGAACTTCTTTCTTCTCAAGAATGGTTCCAGTTACGTTAGCACCCACAAGGTTAGCACCCTCAAGGTTAGCACCCTCAAGGTTAGCACCCTTAAGGTCAGCACCCTTAAGGTTAGCATACCTAAGGTTAGCATCCTCAAGGTCAGCACCCTCAAGGTAAGCACCCTGAAGGTTAGCATCCCGAAGGTCGGCACCCACAAGGTTAGCACCCTTAAGGTCAGCACCCTCAAGGTTAGCACCCCGAAGGTTAGCATCCTCAAGGTCAGCACCCACAAGGTTAGCACCCTCAAGGTCGGCACCCTCAAGGTTAGCACCCTTAAGGTTAGCATCCCGAAGGTTAGCACCCCAAAGGTCAGCACCTTTAAGGTTAGCAAAGGGTTTGATTTCGTATCCGTTGATGTTCATCAGGTTTCTGTGTGTATGAGACTATTATAGGGCATCTGGTGCCCCTGTGGAGGGGGTCTGTGCTGTCCTCAAACCCAAGTTATTACATTTGCCTTTGGGTGTTCTTTACAAGCACCCAACACCTTTTCCACAAAGGGAACAAAGTCTTTATAAGTTCCCCAACCATTAGAAGCATCAAACTGCTTATAATGCTCTGGATGAGATTTGAGTTTTAGAAGTCCTGCCTCAAGATGTGGAATAAGTTTATCAGCAGTTGGATTTTCATAAAGGTCATCAGGATGCCACAGACACTTATAGATGCCTGCTTCTTCTGCCATCGTATTCAGGTTGTGAGTGATGTTTCCAGAATACAACTCAACCTTATGAGGTTCAGGTGCTCCCGTATCAACTTCAATTTCCAACGAAATATCAAGAGACATAATGTGTTTGTGCTTATGAGACTATTATAGGGCATCCACAGGGGGATTGGTGGGGTCTTGTGCCAGTGTCTCAAGTGTCACAGTCTCCCGAAGTTCTTTAATGAGTTCCTGTAAATCTCTTACATCTATGAGATCTTCACCCTCACCATCAGTATATGAATATTCCAGTATAACAAACTCCAGAGCAGCAGCAATTACTTTCTCTCTGTTTCCTCTTTTAGGTCGCAGAGTATGAGGCATCGTTGCTTCTATAATTCGGTCTGCTGGTGATAACATTATGCTACACCCTCCGCACTATCTTTGAATTCTTTTACTTTTTCAAGGAATGAAATTGATTGTTGATAAAGTGCCTCAATCAAGTCCTCAATATCACTAATTGCGATATGAGTGTATTCTTGATTGAGGTTTTCACAACGGAGAGCATCAATCATAGACTGAAATGCGATAATTTGTTGCTGTTCCATCGTTACGGGTGTTCCCCAAGAAAGTCCAGAAGTTTCAAGATTATGGAAATCATTATACCGTTGAAGAATACGATTACTTCTTTCTCTCCGTGCTGCTTCTTCAATCATTTCATCAAGTGTAGGGTCAGTCATAAGTTCTCCAGTTCATCAACAAGTTTAAGAATGTCTTTTACATTTACGACATTAATTCCGTGGTCTCCATCAATATTGAAGTTATTATATCCAAGTTCTTCTGCTAATGTTCTCAATACGGCAGCATACTCATAATAAGTTTTAGTAATCATAGGGTCTCTACCCTCACGAATAAGTTTCCCCAAAGTAGGAGAACCTTCGGCAACATTTCGTGCTGCTGCTATAATTTTTTGTGCTGTTTCAGTCATTCAGTTTCTCCGCAAGTTCTTCTGGTGTAAATTTGGTTTCTGTAATCATAAGACCCAATACTTCTTTAGATGGATTTTTAACATCATAATCACAGAAGTAGTTTTTACTACGACTATCTTGATAATAAGTTCTTCCATCCTTATCTTCAAGATAGTTGATGACTCCAGCATAAAGAGATTTATTCTTTTGTCCTTCTACATACCTATCTAAAAACTCTGGATGTTTTTGAATAAACTCTGGAGATGTAATATCATCCAAGAAACATCGTTCTTCTTTATGAGGTTCTTCTTTGGAAACTAACCGAAACCCAAATCGGGTAAGTAGTTTGTTGAATAAGTCAATCATTTTGTGCCTCCTGTTTTTCTATAAGTTCTTTCAATTTTTGTTTAGCATAATCCGTGAGTTCTCTTTTTGATTTTCTCAATTCATCAATTTCACTTTGAGATAGTAGAAACCCGTCTGGAATATTCCCATATTCTTCACTCATCTCTTATATCCTTGAACCATTTAGCAAATTCAATCCATTTTGTATCGTTGAATGCTTCTGAACGATTGGCAGCACTGTAATCTTGGTTCCCATTTTCAGCACAAAATTTATGAAATGCGTGTTTAATCTCACACATCATAAGGTATCGGTGCATATTAACCATTTCGCATATTTGGGCATCAGTCATCGTTCCCACGCATAAGATTTCAGGAGTTCGTTGTCTCTTTCAAGTGTCTCAATTTTATCATACAAATCGTCAATAATTTCAATCAAAGCAGGATAAGAAATATTTTCTATGTCCTCCCCGTATTCTGGGTCATTATAGACATAATATTGAAGTTGTTTCGTAAGGTTGCGTTCAGTCATTTGTTTTTTTGTTTCTCAAAGTATTCAGTAAGTCCTTCAAATGCTCCAATAGAAAAGGCAATCCAACCGGGAGACAATACCCAAATCCAACTCCAATCAATAGTGTGAGTTAGTTTAGCACAAATAAAAAGAAAGAGCAAACTTTCAAAAATGCCGATTTTCAGTTTACCGATTTTGATTGGGTTCATTTCAGTTGTCCTCAAATAATGAATTGAATGCTTTGAGATACTCAATCACCCCGCATTTTGGTTCTTTTGCTTTTTGAAGGACTTCTTCCCAAGTGTATGCTTTACCAACAACTCCTACAACTGGTTCGGGAGTTTCATCAGTCACAAGATAAACATCTTCTCTATTTTGAGGATGAGAAAATACATCATAATCTTGAGCATATTCAGTCACTTTGTCCATCCAATACTTTTGATTCAGAGTAGAAAAGTATCCGGCATCATCAGGATGAATAGTGGGATGAAGTTTCCCATCTTCAATCTTCACGATAAACCTAACACCTTCAAGAATTCGGTCTCCAACAAGATAACCATCAAAAATGGCAGTATCAAATTGAGTTCCGTCTTCGGATTCAAAATAAAGAGCAGTCATAATGTGTTTGTGTTTGTAAGAGTATTATACAGGGTTTCCGTCAATAAACATAGGGTGATTTGGATAAGAACTCCTAACCATCATCACCCTAATCATAAGAGAACCATAACTCCCAGATTGTTTCATTGGAGTTCCTTTTCTGGTGTGGTTCCAAGATAGAATACTCATAAGTCAATTACTCGCGTATGAAAAATATACACTATCATAACCTTCACGATAACCAACACTATATGCTTTACCAGCAACTACCTTTACTCCATCACCATATGCTTTATCGGCAACTACAAGAGCAAACTTCACAGCAACCTCACGAAATGCGTTGTTCATAAACAGTTCATCATTAGGAGAAAGACCAAACTCACTTCCATCTCCCCAGAGTTCAATAAGTTCTTGTTCGGTCATTTGGAGTTCCTTTGTGTTCGTTGTTTTTTAAGTGCTTTGAAGTATTCGTATGTGTGAAGTGTAACCACCTCCATCTCAAAGTTGCTTACTAGAATAGTGAAAGAACAAATTGTGACGAGAGCATCAAGTAGTCCGGCAACAGGAGTGAGAAAACGAAAAATCCAACATTTGAGGGTTAGTTCTTTTCGTTTCCATAAACAGATTTGTGGTTTGAACTGATGGTTTTTCATCGGTTTGTTTCGTATGAGACTATTATAAGGCATCTGGTGCCCCTGTGGAGGGGTCTTGTGCCGGTTTGGGAAGTGTCCTACCTCGCATCCTTTTCAAGTGTCTCAATACAGTCCATCCATCCAGCATTATAATCGGCATCATACTTGGTTTCTTCTCTATGATGAGTTTTCAACCAGTCCTTTACGACATCCACAATCTCATTCGCAATCACATCACCAGATTGAACGGCATCGTGAGTATAATACCATTCTGTAAGTCGTTCGTGGAGTTTCATTTCTTATTCCTCAACTTTGATTTGATTTTTGTGAGTGCGTCATTATATCCATCTACAAGTAATTCAGTATCTACATTTTGAGAACCAGCAGCTGATTGAAAATCGGGCAACCATTTTTCAATATTATTCAAAATATCTTCAAGTAATCCACCTGCTATAATACTATTATAATCTACCATACATTTACAAATAAGTTCTTCAAGAGTTTTACCTAACTCAAACTTCAAGAACTTGGGTTCATCAAACACTCCATCTTTCTTTGCTTTCCTCATAGCATTACGAAGTCCAGCATCAACTTGCTCTGGTGTTTGTGGAGTTAGGTAATCTTCCACACTCTCATCTGGATGCTCCTTACACCATTTCACACTCTCACGAACAATATCCCCCCATTTTTGTTCTTTTTTGGGTTCTTTTACTACAACTTGTTCCTGATAAAGTTTCTCCAACTTTCTTTCAGTTTCGTCTTCTACAAGATAAAAAACTTCACCATCTGTATCAGTTTTATACCAACCACCACAAATACCATCATAAAGATTGCGATAATAAGTTTCTCCATTATATGAGACGATAGAAAACTCACCTGATTTTTCAAGGGTCATTTGAGTTTCTTCAAGTTTTTGTAGTTTCATTTGAAGGAGAGCAATATCTTCTTTGAGTTGTTGAATGGTTTCAGTCATTTTCAGGTTCTTGTGAAGTTGGTTCATACTCTCCTACCTTATAATCTTTTTGTGCTCTCGCATATCCTTTTTCAAAGATATCCCAAGCAGAACCATATTTATCATCAAGTTTATCAGGATACCTACAATAAACTCTTTTGAATGCCTCTTCTGCTGGTGATTTGTGCTTCTCCATTTCTTTGAGAAGTTCTAATTTTGCTTGAAGGACTTTTATTTCTCCCTCTGTTTTTTCAATTTCGTTCATTTTCTTTCATACAAGGGTATTCAAACTTTTCACCGATTTGTTCTAATAGAGTGCGGGCAAAGAGGATTTCACCATAATCAGCACCATCCTCAAAGGCATCATCACTATTTTCGGGGAGATAATAGTAATCTCCACCACCTTTACCATCATAGCAGTGTTTTTGTTCTGCGTATGTTTTGAGAACTCCAAGAAGAAGAGTGAGTTTTTCTTCGTTAATCATTTTCCGTTCCTCCATAATACTTTTGTGCGTTGTAAGTATTCCACATTACAATCTTCTCAAAACATTCTCCCAAACTATAACAGTATCCAACATATTCATCAATATGTTCAGGGCCAGTATAGAGTTCCCACCGATAATCACCAGTTCCACTGATGTCTTGTGTGATTTCAATTCTCATTTACTTCCTTCTCCATTTTAGCACATCGTCCCATCATAAAACCGGAATAAAAACTCGCATATATCCATTTTCTCATTAGGTCTTCACGGGTCTTTGGGTCTTCAACGGCACAATCTCCATAAAAGTATTCGTTTTTGAAAGAATAGTCAGTATGATTGGAATAAAACCATTCGTTGAAGAATGTTTCAATCTCATCAACAAACTCCCAGTCATTTATAGGGTAGTTTTTAGTCATCGTAGTTTATCCTTGAGTGTTTTGATTGCGTCATTCCAACCAGCATTATACTCTGGTAGTCCAACACCTTTTTTATATTCAGGAATATTCTCCCTAATCAAATCCAGTACTCTAATAGTAATACCGTCTGTATCAACCCATTCAATAAGATTATCGTCTAGCAATCCATAGAGTTTATCATAAAAACTTTGAGGTTCTATGATACGTTGATACCTAACCCCCATAATGGTTACGGTGTCTCCTTCTATGAGAATTTTTGAGATGTCGGTTTCAGGCATAGTTTTACGGGTTGTTGAGGGTCTTGTGTCCAAAGTTGTTTATATGTAATCCATTTTTCTACACTAGTTTCCTGTTGTGCCGTCCAGTGGTTCCCATACTCATCAATCGCATCCAAATAATGAATACCTGTCTTGGGGCAGATTACTCTGGATACTTGTGTGAATTTTAGTCGTTCAGTCATATCCCTCAACACCCATATCATACTGTGGTTTTGGTTGTCCTGCCATATTATAGCACCAATCACAAAACTCCATAGTTTCAATCATATCCGCATTCCAATTACAACACTCCACAGCAGTATGAAGAGTTGATAGAAACTCTGGTGTGAGAAGTTCTTTGAGTTCTTGTTTTTTCATCAGTTCAACTCCATTTCAATACGATTGATTGCTGTTTGGTTTGCTTGAGGATTAGGAACATTTGAGAGTAGGTGAATGATTTCATAAAGTGTATCTCTACGAATTTGTTGAGCAAAATAAATGATTTCTTGAGCAGTTCCACTATATTCTACCCAAGTTTTTCCATCCTCTTCTGCTTCCCATTCTTCAAGGAACTCATCAGCAACTTCCAGGATTTGTTCTTTAGTCATTTCGGCACACAGAAATAAGAATAATTACCAGCAATCATACCAGAAACCCACTTTCCACCTTCTTTCAAACATTCTGTTTTCTCATAATTCACAACAAATCCGTTAAGGATTGCGAAAAGTAGAAGTATTCCAAGAATAATAAAAAGTATTGTGAGTTCTTCTTTATCCATTATCTTCATCCTCCACAGGAAACATAGATTCATACTCTTCATCAGTCAGTGTGAGATACTGAACATCAGCATCTTGGTGTTCTTCGGCATACACCAGTTGATAGTGAGCAAAATCACTCAAACTGGTGCTACCATATTCTACAAGACCATCAACAAGGCAGAGGTAGTTCATTTCAGGTGTTCTCCTTAAACCATTCATCACCATAGATTTCAAGGATTTGTTGAGTGAGTTCTTCCTCACTCAAATCCTTATAGTCATTCACCAAATACTCATAAAGCATTTCTTCTTTGATTTGTTGAGACATACTATCCATAATGAAATTCACATAATCATCAACGAGTTTGGTAGTCATTCTAATACATCAATAAGTTTGTTAAACATCCAAGAGATTATGAGTGCCTGTCCCCAAGTAAGAGGAAAGAAAGACACAAGTGCCCAACCCATCAATCCCACAAAAATATAAAATCCAATTGTTTCACCAATCTCGTGTTTAGTCATTTCAGTTCACCTTGAAGAGTTTGTAGATGGCATCAGCAACAGCAAGTGCTTCTACATTTCCCATACAAATATGTTGAATTCGTTTATCTCCTTTTTCTTTATCAAACTGCCAATAAGAAATGGTGCATCCATCGCATCCCACATCAATATGAGTGTCTTCTACCGTATACCAATAATCTCCGTATTCTTGAATACGAACTTGGTTTGTGATTTCAATAGTCATTTGGAGTTTGTCTTGTGTATGAATGTATTATAGGGCATCTGGTGCCCCTGTGGAGGGTGTCTGTGCCAGTTTCTCAAGTGTCCTCTGTTCCTCAAGGATTGTTTCAAAAATCATGCTAGTGTAGGTTTCTGTTGCTCCCCAGTGTCTTGCTAATCTTATAATGTCTTTATCTTTATAAGTCATCCACATAAACCTCAAAGATAATTTTATTAGGCATAATACTCATTACATCCCTTTCCATACTCATACTCGCAACCTGTGCTTTTCCTTGTTGGATTTTATCTGCTACTTGTTGAAAAGATACTTTCAAGTCATCACGGTCATAACATTTTGCGAGTTTTCGTGGTTTTGGTTTCTCTACTGGTTTTGGAGGCTCTGGTGGTTTTGGATTGTGAATTTCATTATATTTTTCAATTAGTGGATTAGTCATTTCTCACACCGATGTAATGGAATACGAAGAAACTGAAAGAACCTTCCAGTCCATCCTATCATATCCCCGCATTTAGGACAACAATACGATGGGTAGGTCATTTCAATCCAATCAGTTTAGCAAAATCAGGAGTGATAGTAAGGTTTTGTTCTCTTACAAGATTACGAACTTCCTTACGGAGATGAAGATACTTATCTCGGTATTCTGTGAGATACTTTTGTGCTCGGTTCTTTTCATCAAAGTCCTTTTGGTGTTCGTAAGTTCTGGTTTCGTAGTATCTCATTTTTCATCCACCCAGAAAAATCCAAGAAGATTTTTCATAAAGAAACGGACTATAAAATTCGGTTTAGTCGGCATATAATACTTGAAAGACCTACAATTACCGAATGTATAGTATCCTTCGTGTTTATTTCCTTGTTTAATCACAAAACTGGAAGTAATATTACTACCAGTCGCAATAAGGTTAGAATATGTAAGTTTAGGTGGAAATTGTCCGTGTTCCTTCGCATACTCAAAGTTATCAATAATTCTATTGAACTTTGTATCATACAAAGTTTCAGCAATATACTTTGACTTATAAAAACTATTCTTTGTTCTCTCAATCAAATCATCAATCTTCTCATCCAATTCTTGCGATATTTCTTCCAGAGTTTTACAAGGTTCAGGTATATCAAGATAATCTTTGATTACATCAAAATACTCATAATCTTCGGTGAAATAAAAACAACCAAGAATATAAGGAAGAACACTTTGAGGTGCTCCTTTCAGTTTCTCTGGATTGAGTTTATATCCTGATGGTCCTATTTTTAGTGTTGGTTCAGTCATTTCAAATACCTGCGTCAGCATCAATAGTGAATTCTGCTTTGTCTGTGATAATCTCTACACTCATATCATTCATAATGTCGGCAATCAAATCCCTTACCCTCTCCCTTGACTTGTGAGTATATACTCCATTCCAGTTTGATACCATTAGAGAGTGGTTGAAAGTATCAATAATAACTGCAAGTTCGTGTGCTGTGATTTTCATTTGTTCTTCACCCAGTTACAATCAAAAAATACTTTAGACCAGAACCTTACCCAAGCATTAGGAACTTTACCTTCTTGTGGCACCCAAGTCATAGGAGAAAAACTAGCATCACCACCAAACGCATAACAAGTCCAGTTAGATAGTTTTGGTTGTGTGATAGTATATGTGTTTGATTTATTGTAATCAGCAGGAAAAGTATATTCAGTATATTCAGTCATCGTATTCCAATTTTGAGAGTGCCTTTCAGTTCATTATAAAGTCCATTCAATCCCTGTCTCCTATCATTATCAGTTACATCAAGAATATGATACAATAGTCGTGCCTGTTCTTCGTCCAGTGTGATTTTGTAGTTCTTTTGAATTTCAATCATTTTGGGCAGTGGAGAAAATATTTGTATTCAGAAAGCATATTATATTGCCATTGAACTAAATCACAACCTTTGTATTCACTGACAACTGTAAAAGTTCCATGTTTCTCAACTGGTTCTGCAACTGCTTGTGCTTCTGGTTGTTTGAAACTCTCAAGAATAGCAGGCACCATAAAATACAGACAAGCAAGACAAAATCCAGTAAGTAATCCAAGTGCGTATTGTGGGTATCTCATCGTAGTTTCCTCTTGATTTTATTGAGACAATCGTTGAAACCTTCTACAGTACACTCAACATAAGCATTTTGAGACCCAGCGGCAGATTGTTCTTTCGGCAACCATTCTTCAATGGCATCCACAAGTTCCTGAAGTGATGTTTCTTTCTTGGTGAATGTATCATCCCACCAGTCAGCAATCACATCATAAAGAGTTTGTGGTTTGGTAGATGAAACTACACCTTGCTTGACTGCTTCCCTGAATGCTTCTTTCAATCCATCAGCAACTTGCTCTGGTGTTTGAGGTTTCAAACAATCTAATGGGTCTTTATCTGGATTTTCTTCACACCATTTCTTACTCTCACGAACAGCATCTTTTATTTGTTGTCCTTTCCCATAAGTAAATACCGCCCACCTAAACCAAGCAGCAGGAGAAAGTTCATAATAACCATCACTCAAATATCCACTCAACTTTTCACCAAAACGAAGAGCAACAGATTTCCATTCATTATCTTCTTGTTCTTCTTGAACTTTTTCCATTACTTCCTTTGCGGTAGAGATTGCGTAAGCAAACTCATATCCTGCTTGGAAACCTTGCCACCTTGTATCATCATACTGGGAGTCAGTTTCTAATTCAGGATATTGCCCCCACCAATCTTTGTAGCATTCTTCTACTGGTGATTTTGTTCGTTGCTGTTCTTCAAGTTTTTGTAGTTTCTCTTGGAGAATAGCAATATCCTCTTTGAGTTGTTGAATAGTTTCAGTCATTTCAAGTTCTCCCTTGCTTTGCGAGCAGTATCATAAAGTTCCCGAAGTCGTTGCGACCTCTCCTCTCGTTTTTTGACTTGTTCTGGACTATTATGCCACACACTATCAGTTCCGTGTAAAGGGCAATCTGGATTGAGGTTTTGAGTGTTTGAAGTTTTGGTTCCTATTTGAATGTAGGAACAGGTGCATTTGGTAGTCATACATCCTCCATATCAAAACTCATATCATATTTTGGTAGTGGTTGTCCTGCTACATTATAGCACCAATCACAAAAGTTCATACTCTCTACCATATCAACATCCCATCCACAACACTCCACAGCACTATGAAGTGTGGAAAGAAACTCTGGTGTGAGAAGTTCTTTGAGTTCTTGTTTCGTCATCGGTTCATCCAGTCTCTCAAATCAACAATTTCATACCAATCACAACCCCAATCCCGTCCATTTACGGTATATCCTTTGGTTTTTTTGGGTTCTACTTGTGCCTTTGCTTCTTCATAGGTAGAGAAACACCCAACCCAATCACCAGTATCAGCAGAAGGGTAATAATTGTCTCCAGCAATCAGCAAATAAGTTTTCATCGTAGTTTCCTCAACATTTCATAGTAAATGTTTAACTCCCTCCGCACCGCATTCAATTCACTATGCGTTGCACCAAGAGATTGAAGAGTATCAAACTCTTCGTGCAATACATTAAGTTTGGATTGAATCTTTTGTTTGTCAGTCATCGGGTTCCTTTGTGTATGAAAGTATCATACATCAAAAAAAGGCACCTGTAAAGTGCCCTTGTGCCTGTTTGGAAAGTGTCCTTATGCTACTCGTTGCTTCTGGTTACGACACACATAAGCATTTTTATTTATACTGACTACTTTAGGTTCTCCTCCAAAACAGTAAGACATTCTTCATATCCTTTCAAATATTCTCCAGTCATCACATTATGAGTGTATTGAGACAGCCATTCTTTTACAATTCCACAAAACTCATCACAATCAGGTACAATCCATACTGTTTCATGAAATAATTGATGAAGAGTTTTGAGTTCTCCCCGTTCTTGTGCGGTTTCTTTCACCTTCTCTTCATAAGCAGCATCATAACCCTTCTGGAAAGCATCCCAAGAAATTACATTCCAATTATCTAGTGGAGTAAGGTCTTCACTAACATCTTTCACAGGATACTTACCATAAACTCTTTTATATGCTTCTTCTACTGGTGATTTTGTTTTTTCCAGTTCTTCAAGGAAAGAGAGTTTCTTTTCCAATACTTTGATTTGTGCTTTTACTTCTTCAATTTCAGTCATTTGTTCTTTCTTTTCAAGAGGGCCATAAACTTGTTCCATTAGATTTTGGAAGTCCTTTTCAATACCAAACATTATAATACCTCCAGTTCTTCAATAATGGATTTGATTTGTTTGAGATTATCATAAAGTTCTTTATTGAAATCATAACATTCAGTCAAATGGTCTATGTTGTTGTCCTCAAAGTTAGTTTCCTCACGGATTTCCCAAGACAAACCATCCATATCTGCTGCTGTTTCTGTGAGAAAGTATTCAAGTGTTTCAAGTAAAGTCATAATACCTCATTATCAAAGTTGTTTAGATAGTTCCAAAACCACAACATATCATCATCACTCACATATTCCTCATACCTTTTACCATATTCACTATAATAAATGTGAGGATACATTACTCTAAACCACCAATCAAAACACCATCTCCACATCAATCTTCGCAACCAAAACTGTTTGAGATTATATGAAAGTTTCATTTCAGTTTCTCCAAGCAAATAGAACAGAGACAATCATCAGTTTTAGGAACTCTAAACATTATGTGATTACCAGAACAACAATCCCTATCACCACATTTTCTACATTCATCACAAACCCACTCCTTTTGATTACGACATTTTACGAAATCTTCAAGAGTGTATTGTTGGAGAATAGAAGTCATTCTAATACATCAGTAAGTTTGTTATACATCCAAGAGATTATGAGTGCCTGTCCCCAAGTAAGAGGAAAGAAAGATACAAGTGCCCAACCCATCAATCCCACAACAATATAAAATCCAATTGTTGCTCCAATCTCGTGTTTAGTCATTTTATGTTCCCCGTGAGAAATACTTTGAGTGTCTTTCCGTCATTATGAAAACTTACCTGAACTTGGGAACATTCATCCCATTCATCCCAAAAAAACTCTTCACCCTCACTTGAGATGACTTCAACACGATTTACATTTGGATACTTTTGAATGTTTTCAGTCATTTGAGGTTCCTCATAATGAATTCTTTGTATTCTCTTTGCCCCAACTTATAAGCATTCATAGAATAGTCGGTGTCTGGATATCCAATAGTATTAGGCAACCATTCTTTGAGTGCTTCAATCATAAACTCTATATTTCTTGGGTCAATTTTTCCACCACCTTCTTTGAGGACATAAAAGAAAAATGAGTTCTTGTTTGCTTGGTTCATTTCAATATTCTCCGTTGAGTTTTCTGATTCCACACTCAAGTTCATAAATGCGTTCAGTCATTTCAGTTGCTCAAAATTTCTCTTCAATTTCTTGTTTTGTTGCTACTTCAACAGTAGGATAATTCACATCCTCATAACCATACAATTCAAAATTTCTAATCAGGTCTGTAACAAGATTATCGCACAGATAATCAGCAAAAATGTTCGGGTCAAGTTCTCCATCATATGTAAGCATATCATCATCCTTATGCTTTTCAGGGTCAAACCTAATATAAAAAGTTACTTTATAACCTTTTAGGTTTTCCAAAGCACCCTTTAACTTCTGTTGTTCCTTATGCTTTTGGATTTGAAGTTCAAGTTCGTTGAGTTGTTCTTCGGTCAGTTGTGAAAGGTCAATCATCAGGTGTCTGTGTGTATGAGAGTATTATAGCACCAACAGAGGCACCCAGAGCGTCCCCTTGTGCCAGTTGTTCAAGTGTCCTCACCAAAGTTCTTATAAATCGCATCCACCCATATCTTATCAAAATATTTTCTGTCTTCATCAGTAATCATATTTGCTCTCATATACTCTTCAAGTGTGGTGTTATTATCATCCAAGTATTTTTGGAGTTCTTCAAGGTTTATAGACATAAACCTCAAAGGTTATTTTATTCATATGGTCTCCAAATTCCATATTCATACTTATCACCTGTGCCTCATCATTTTGGAGTTGTTCTGCGACTTGTTGAAAAGAAGTTTTCAAGTCATCAAGGTCATAAGATTTGAGTGTTGGAGGTTTTGATTTCTTCAGTTCATCTGCGAATGTTTCTTCACCCTCATAATCTTCTATTCTTGGAAGTTTTGGTTTCTCTTTCTTTCCGTAAAGTTCCTCATATTTTTGTAGTAAAGGGTTCATCATTCTAAAATAATATCACAACCGTCGTTTCGTAAGTTCAACGACCATACAGATTTTACCACATTTGATAGATTATTACCAACACTCATCCACACCTCAAAATCCTCACCATACTCATTTGTATCAGGAAGAACACTCAAGATTTCTTTGAGTTGCCGAATGGTGAGTGCGTCAGTTGTGAATGGTTGGGTTCTTATATCAGTCATTTTTTACACCGATGTAATGGAATACGAAGGAACTGAAAGAACCTTCCAGTCCATCCTATCTGTTCTCCGCATTTAAGGCAACAATAAGATGGGTGGGTCATTTCACTTCCTCACTAACTGGTGTTTCCATAGGTTCAATAAGTAAAACAGTTGCATCGGGGGATGTTTCTGCAGTCAAAAGAGGTTTCCATTTTTTTATAAGTTTTTGAGTTTCTTCTTCAGTCATTCTTTATCCCCAATAAGAAATTTTTCATTCTCCAATCGTCTCAAATGGTCTTTCAAGAGTATATCACATAAGAACTGCGTATCTGTATATCTGGTTCCAAAATAAGGTTCCCATTTATCACAATAAGGACAACCAATTCTTGCGTTTTCTATATCTATTACGATGGTATGGTTTTTAGTCATTTGTTTATGGTGTTGGTTGGTAGTCAGTCATAAGGAATCCATTCGGCAAAACTAAAGATATAAGCAAGTCCCCATTCTAATGTATGAGGTGGTAGTTCGTCAATATGATTAAACGCAAGTCGTCTTGCTTCCAAGATGCGTTCTTTACCTACCGCAAGTAGATTTGCTTTAGAACCTTTGAGAAACTCATTATAATCTGCCTGATTATTCTGTTTCACACCAGAGATATACAATCGTCTCATTTCAGTAAAAAGTTCTGCGGTTTCAGGGGCAAATGTAATCACTTCTTCCCCCAAAGGGATTTCCATAGTTTTTATCGCACTCATTGAAAATTTCATCGCATCTCTGCTTTCTTCTACTGATAAGGCATCCTCATCCTCATCACGAAACTTATGTTGAATACACCCATTTGAGCATTCTATGACCCTCAACAGAGCAATCTTATCCTTTTCTGCGTCCGGTAATTCAGCAAATCTTGCGTCCCAGTCAATCATTTTCTTCCAAGTCTCCAACCATCACCGGGACATTCTACCATCCTTTTACAATTTCCACAACCATCATTCCACCACTTTTTACCTTTAGTTTTACCCTTCTTTACCTCACTTTGTTTTCTTTTAGTTTCTTCTGAATGAGTTTTACCTTTTCGTATCTCACTCATTTTTCTTCTGGTTTCTTCTGAAAGAGTTTTACCTTTATGTGCCTCACTCATTTTTCTTTTTGCTTCTTCCGAATAAGTTTTACCCTTCTTTACCTCACTTTGTTTTCTTTTCGTTTCTTCTGAATGAGTTTTACCTTTTCGCGTATCACTCATTTTTCTTTTGGTTTCTTCTGAAAGAGTTTTACCTAACATATAAGTATTACCTTTTTTCACTTCACTTTGTTTTCTTTTAGTTTCTTCACTTGGAACCCATCCAGAAGCACCATCACCACCATCTGTAAGGTTGTGAAGAATACCAGTTCTCAAATCTTTCCTACCAAAAACAGCAATCATATAGATTTCGTGTCTAAATGCTTCTTCTTCGGTTAAGTTTTGTTTGAGGAATATAATTCTCGATTTATCTTTTGGGACACCTATTCCTTTTCGATGCTTTTTATATGCCCTATTACCTTTACCTTTACCAATATAGTAAGGTGTCTTATCTTCACGCAAATATGCGTAAGTATAAAACCTATTAGGATTTACCATAGTTCTGCTTCTAAATTGTGTTCGCAATACTATTTATACAAGAAAAGGTGCCCGAAGA
>Ga0102814_10000064_pt1 | contig 69789 bp, 50 predicted proteins | sample ColrivemetaGS741_FD_79112 | JGI IMG/M metagenome (GOLD analysis project Ga0102814, IMG submission 79112) | Estuarine microbial communities from the Columbia River estuary - Flood tide ETM metaG S.741 | ecosystem: Environmental > Aquatic > Marine > Intertidal zone > Estuary | place: USA...
AATCGCTTTTTTGCCCGTTATTTTATGGCAGTTCAAAAAGATCAACTGGAAGAACTGGAAAAAATTTCTGATCGTAGGCCTGACCGGAAGTGGTATACCTCCTTTTTTGTTTTCCGCAGCCCAAACCAAAATCAGCAGCAGTCTTGCCGGCGCGCTAAATGGTTTAACCACCATATTTACATTGATCTTTGCGATTCTTTTCTTCAATCAAAAATGGGATAAATCAAAAGCACTTGGTGTTGTCCTGGGTTTACTTGGTGCCGGATTCATTATACTGTTTAACAATAAACTGGAAGGTAATTTTTTCTACGCATCACTGATCGTGGTAGCTACCATTCTTTATGGTTTCAATGGAAATATGATCAAGTGGTTTTTTGATGATGAAAACCCATTGCACATTAGCGCTGTTTCCCTTGGATTGCTCGGGCCGGGAGCACTGATCATTCTTTTTTCATCCGACTTTGTAACGGTTATGCGCACGCATCCGGATGCATTGTATTCGCTTGGAGCCGTAACTATTTTGTCTCTGCTGAGTACGGTTATGGCCTCTGTAATATTTTTCAGGCTCATTCAAAAAACAAATGCCGTTTTTGCCTCGACTGTTACCTATTTAATTCCTTTTATCGCTGTGATCTGGGGGGTCTTTGACGGAGAATCCTTTCATTATCTCTATATGGTCAGTTTAATCGTGATTTTGGGGGGTGTTTACCTAACTCGAAAATAAATGCTAAACCCTTAACTTTTCAAGTTCTACCCTCGCTTTTTTGAGGGAGGACACATTTTCTTTTATCAGTATAAGGTGTCTGCTGGTTTGCTTCATTGTCAACCCGTGTTTTTGTCCTTCTGTTGAAACAAACCGGAGGATGTGATTAAAGGTCGGGCTCTCAAAATATCCGGATTGGGGGTTGCTCACAAAGAAACAACGCATTTTTCTTGCTTTAAGTGAAAACCTTTCAAAGCCAAGCTCCTTACATAGCCACCTCAACCGAAGGCCTTCGAACAGGTTATTGACCGGTGCCGGCAATCTTCCGTATCGGTCAATCATTTCTCCCTTAAACTCTATGATGCCTTCTTCGTTTTCAAGCCGGTCAAGCTCGGTGTATTGGTTTAGCCTTTCCTGAGTCAGTGTGATATATTCACTGGGGATAAGCATTTCAATGTCCGTATCAACATCCACGTCCCGCACAAATTTTTTCTCCTTGTCCATCTCCTCTGTGAACATGTGCTTGAATTCGGTTTCTTTTAATTCATATACGGCTTCTTCAAGGATCTTTTGATAGGTTTCGTACCCAATGTCCGTTATAAATCCACTTTGTTCGGCACCTAAAAGATTTCCCGCTCCCCGAATATCCAGATCCCGCATCGAAATATCAAAACCACTGCCCAGGTCTGTAAATTCCTCAAGCGTTTTTAGCCTTTTCCTTGCATCTGTAGTCAGCGTTGAAAGCGGTGGGGCAAAGAGATAACAAAACGCCCGTTGATTGGATCGTCCAACCCGCCCCCGCAACTGATGAAGGTCACTCAATCCAAATTGGTGGGCATTATTGATGATCATTGTATTTGCATTCGGAATATCCAGACCTGTTTCAATAATGTTAGTACTGACCAGCACATCAAATTGTTTGTCAATAAATGCCAGAAGTGTCTTTTCCAGCTGCTTCCCTTCCATCTGGCCATGCGCCATCGCTACCCGAACATCCGGACACAACCTTTTTACCATAGAGGTCAGTTCCGGTAGGTTTTTTACCCGATTGTGAATAAAGAAAACCTGTCCGCCACGATCTACTTCATAATTGATCGAATTAATGATCAGCTGGTCATTGAAAACCCGCCTTTCCGTATGGATGGGTTGCCTGTTTGGCGGTGGTGTCTTGATGAGCGACAAATCCCTTGCACCCAGCAATGAAAACTGAAGCGTTCTTGGAATCGGTGTTGCTGTAAGGGTCAGGGTATCTACATTTACTTTCAGGTTTCTCAATTTCTCCTTTGCTGCCACACCAAACTTTTGTTCCTCATCCAGGATCAGTAAACCAAGGTTTTTAAATGCTGTTTTTTTATTTAATAGAGCATGAGTACCTATTACTATGTCAACCGTTCCTTCTGAAATCTTCTTATAGGTTTCATTTTTTTCTGCCGTTGTCCTGAATCGGTTCATGTAATCGATCTTCAGGTTGAAGTCAATCAACCGTTCAGAAAAGGTTTTAAAATGTTGCAGAGCAAGAATGGTTGTGGGCACCAAAATAGCAACCTGCTTTCCACCCAGCACGGCCTTGAAGGCAGCGCGAATGGCTATTTCCGTTTTACCAAAACCAACATCTCCGCAAATTAGGCGGTCCATGGGGTATTTTTTCTCCATGTCCTTTTTAACTGCTTCCGTAGATTTTGCCTGATCGGGTGTGTCTTCATAAATAAAGGAAGCTTCCAGTTCTGCCTGCATGTAATCATCTTCGGGAAAAGCAAAGCCTTCCGCGCTCTTTCGTTTGGCATACAGCTTTATCAAGTCCTGAGCGATATCCTTAACCTTGCTTTTTGTTTTAGCCTTTAGTTTCTTCCATCGGTCTGAACCCAGTTTATCCAGTTTTGGTGGTGTGCCTTCTTTTCCGGAATACTTGGAAATCTTATGCAAAGAATTGATGCTTACCCATAAGATGTCATTGTTCTTGTAAAATAACCGGACCGATTCCTGCACAAGCCCATTGATCATAATCTTTTCAAGTCCGGAGTATTTACCGATACCATGATCAATATGAGTAACAAAATCCCCTTTTTCCAGCTCCCGTAGCATTTTCAGGTTCATGGCTTTGTCCTTGCTAAAACCCGTTCGCAACTGATATTTGTGAAAACGCCTGAATATCTGATGGTCTGTATAACAAACGATTTTCAAGTCTTCATCAATAAATCCGGCATGAATGGACTTTGGAATCGGGGCATATTCTAGTTTTGCATTCAAATCATCAAATATCTGCTGGAATCTCTTTATCTGCCTCTGGTTCCCCACCCAAAGTAAATTAGTGTTGCCTTTATTTGTTTGTTCCTCAAGGTCTGAAATCAACAAATCGAAATTCTTGTTGAAATTTGCCTGTGGCTTGGCATTGATTATTATTTTTTCTAATGATTCGCTTTTTTGAATGCCACCCTCCGAAAGAAAGATCCGGAAGAAGGTCTTTAGTTTTCCTGTGATCTCGTTGGGCAGCAAAAATGATCTTTCACGGAAAAAATTGTGGATGTCCTCGTGCTCATCAAAATCTGCCGCTTTAATGTTTTTCGTTTTTTCAAAACAATTGAGCAGGCTATCCTCCAGTGTTTCCGGGTTTTTTATCCAAATAATGGTCCCCTCTGGTAGTATTTCCAGAATGGAAACCTTATCTGAAGATTCAAACTGGCTGCTGACATTGGGGATGATCGTTATCTGGCTTATATTTCGAACTGAAAGTTGTGTAGTTGGATCAAACATTCTGATGGATTCTACTTCATCATCAAAGAGTTCGATCCGGTAAGGCCATTCATTTGCATAATTGAATACATCTATTATACCTCCCCTGACAGAAAACTGCCCTGGTTCATACACATAATCCTCCCTTTTGAAATCATAGGACAATAACAGTTCGATCATGGTGTCCACGTCGAGTGTTTCTTCCTTTTTGATTTCAATTTTCAGTTTGTCAATAATCTCCGGCTTAACCACTTTTTCATACAAGGCTTCCGGGTAACTTACCACAATTCCCGGCTGCATGTTTTTGCCCAGAACATTTACCACATCCGTCCGCATCTGAACATTTGATGGTACGATCTCTTCAAAGTTAGAAGGTCTTTTAAAAGAATCCGGAAAGAAGTGACTGCGTTTTTCAGCTAAAAGAGTATCAATATTATTGAGGTAATAAGCCGCTTGCTCTTTGTCTTCTGCAATAAACAAATGATATCTGGGTTCTGCTTTGAAAAGTCCCGACAAGACAAACGCATCCAGGGCTCCAGCAATTCCTTTGAGTATTAACCCCGGTGTTGCGGAACTATTGATTGATTTCAATAAGTTTTTTGCTCTTTGCCCTTCAATGTATGGCTTAAGCAAAATGTCCGTTTCCATCACGCGGCAAATATAATTGAAATATTGAATTGAAGCATGAATTCCTGTATTTCGATCAGGCCCAAAAAGCTATTCTTGCGTAATAATATAATTGACAATATTACGCAGTGGATCTATACCGTTGACCTCTATTACATAATGCCCCGGGGGCAATATCCCCTGATTCAGTTCCGGGTCACAAAAACAATTGGAAAGGTCAAACCTTTCGCCATCGATTGAATAAAAACCCTCGCTGATCAGAAATATATCTTCTGATTGCCTGAAATAATATTTCACCTGCTCAAAATACTGTCGATCTGAATTCATCAGGGCCTCTGTTTGTAAAAATAAGACAGAGTCTGTTCCTGTTCCGGTACTAAAAACAAAGGCAAGTGTGTCTATTGTTACATCTAGTTTATTGCTGAGACTGATGCCGGTTAAATTCTCATTGATATTGACATCCTGATCACATGAGAAGATCAGAAAACTACTTGTTAGGATAAATAGTATGAAAATAAGCTGTTGCATGATCTCTTATTTTGAACAAAAATACGGCTGATTTCCAAACTCTGATAACAAAACAATAAAAACTACAAAGAAATTATAATGATTTCGGTATTAAATAACAATCGACAAAACTATCTTTGCAGCATGGAAAATAAACTACAAGTTTACAATAGTTTATCGCGTAAAAAGGAAACATTTGAGCCGATAACACCAGGACAGGTTGGAATGTACGTATGTGGGCCCACGGTATATAGTGATGTTCACCTTGGAAACGTAAGAACTTTTGTGAGTTTTGATATAATATATCGTTACCTGAAGTATTTAGGATTTAAGCTCAGGTATGTAAGGAACCTGACGGATGTCGGACATTTACTGGATGATGGTCAGGACCGGGTTTCCAAAAGAGCCAGACTGGAAGAGCTGGAGCCCATGGAGATCGTACAAAAATACATGAACGGCTTTCATGACATGATGCGGGTTTTCAATACGCTAAAGCCAAATATTGAACCACGAGCTACCGGGCACCTGATCGAACAGGTGGAAATGGTTGAAGAAATTTTCAAAAACGGATATGCTTACGAGAAGAATGGTTCCGTTTATTTCAATACGGTTAAATTCTCTGAGGATTTTAAGTCTTATGGTGCGCTTTCCGGAAGGAAGATCGATGAATTGTTTGCTGAAACGCGGGATGACCTTAAAAATCAGGATGAGAAAAATCACCCTTCTGATTTTGCCATCTGGATGAAGGCCTCGGATGAGCACATCATGAAGTGGCGTTCTCCCTGGTCCACCGGATTTCCGGGTTGGCACCTTGAGTGTTCTGTCATGAGCACTAAATACCTGGGTGAGCATTTTGATATCCACGGAGGAGGAAATGACCTTAAGTTTCCACACCATGAAAATGAGATCGCTCAGAATGTTGGTGCAAAAGGAAAAAGTCCAGCGAAATATTGGCTACACACGAATATGTTGCTGATGAATGGGAAAAAGATGTCGAAAAGTGATGGAAACACCATTTCCCCGGATGAGTTATTCACCGGTGAAAGTCCACATGTTTCAAAAGGGTACCGCCCGATGGTGGTTAAGTTTTTTATGTTGCAATCCCATTACAGAAACACCCTTGACTTAACAGATGAGGCACTTGCTGCTGCTGAAAAAGGATATAACCGACTCATGGAGGGTATAAAAACGCTTATGGGATTTGAATGCAGTGCAACGACTGAAGGGTCTGCTGATGCTGAGATCAATGGTCTGCTGGATCAGGTGACTGAGGACATGAATGATGACTTCAACACCCCAAGAGCTCTTTCCAGGCTATTTGAGCTCGTGAATTACATCAACAAATTTAAGGATGGGCATTTGAATATTAACGAGCTTGCCGAACATACTTTAACACAGATGAAGCACGTTATTCCTTCGTTCGTCTTTGATGTTTTGGGTTTATTGCCTGACTCAGGAGAAGGAAAAGAAGACAACGTGAAGGATGGTCTTATGGAATTGGTTATTGCTATCAGACAAAAGGCCAGGGAAACAAAAAACTGGGGTACATCTGATCAGATCCGGGATGGTTTGAATGAATTAGGTATTCAGCTGAAAGACGGAAAAGAGGGTACGACCTGGGTAAAAAAATAACAACAAAAGAGTTGATTTTATGCTAAAAACTAGTCTTTACATACTTTTTGTGGGATTTGCCCTGCTAATTTTTGTTTCCTGCGGAGAAGAAAAATCAGAAAACACAAATTCAAAAAACACTTCAGAGGTGCCAGTGAAAAGGGTTAAAATACCTGCATTTAGCGGTGACTCTGCTTATGTATTTGTTGAAAAGCAGCTGGCATTTGGTCACAGAATTCCAGGAACGGCAGAACACAAAGCTTGTCAAAACTGGCTTGCAGAAAAACTTACAGAATACGGAGCAACTGTCGAAATTCAGGCTTTTAAGGCTAAAATATACACGGGTGATGTCTGGGATGCTGCAAATATTATAGCCAGCTTCAACCCCGATAAAAAAGAAAGGATAATTGTGGCTGCGCATTATGATACCCGTTTTATCGCTGAAAAAGATTCGGATGAAAGCAAAAGGAACAAACCCATTATGGGTGCTGACGATGGCGCCTCCGGCGTTTCCGTCATACTTGAAATTGCACGACTAATAAAGGATAATCCAATTGACCTTGGGGTTGACCTGATCCTGTTCGATGCTGAAGACAATGGCAATACAAAGGATAATGATAGTTGGTGTCTCGGTTCACAGTACTGGTCCGGGCAGGCAGTTAAAACCCGATATCGTGCTAAATGGGGAATTTTATTGGACATGGTTGGTGCCAAGGGTGCCGTTTTTCCGAAAGAATACTTTTCTCAGCGTTTTGCGGCCACCTATCACAATAAGGTTTGGGACTTGGCAATTGCCATGGGATATGGAGATCATTTTCAGGATCAGATACGTGGTGCTGTCAACGATGACCATTATCACGTTAGCTCAATAACGGGAATTCCAATGATTGACATTATAAACTTACCATCCGGGGATGGCTTTGGTGATTACCACCACACACACAAGGATGATATTGATATAATTGACAAAAGTGTTTTGAGAAAAGTCGGACAGGTCGTTACTGCTGTATTGTACAAAAGCTCAGATAACCGGTTTTAGTCTTTGTTTTTGATCTTTATAGTGATTTCTTTGTTTACTGTTTTTTAACTCATCAAGGTTTAGATATAAATTTGAACTGCGTTTCATAATAAAAACAACTTTTCATGTCTAGAGTAATTCTGTTGTTTCTTTTTGTTTTTTTGGCCGGATCCATAAGGGGTCAGGAGTCAAAGTTGGCTCAACAGTATTTTAAGGATGGTGAATACGAAAAAGCAGCAGAATTATATAACAAACTGTATGAAAAAAACAATAAAAACGACTATTACTTCAAGTATTACTTTAACAGTCTCATTAATCTTGGCGACTATGATTCTGCCGAAAAAGCAATAAAATCTGCAATCCGCGATAGATCCAAAGATTATTATCTTCTTGCAAGATACGGTGGACTCCTGGAGAAAAAATATGAAAATGAAAAGGCGGAGGATTTATATAAAAAATCCATAAAGAAACTGGATGAAAACAGAAACCAGATCATACAGTTAGCCAATGCTTTTCAGGAACTAGCCAAATATGATTATGCGCTGGAAGTCTACGAAAAGGGAACCGACCTGTTAAAAGATGAGTCTGTTTTTGCAGCCAACCTCGCAAGTTTGTACATGAGGACCGGTGATCAGAAAAACATGATCAAATATTACCTGATTTATGGAAGCAGGGGCGAAAACACTTATAAGTATATAAAACAAGTGATCCAAAAACAATTGTCAGATAGTCTGGCTTTTGAATTGAGAAACCAGTTATACGCCAAAATTCAGGAAGAGCCGGAACAGTTTATGTATGTCGACCTGCTGGCCTGGGTTTTTGTTCAGGAGAAAAACTATGCCGGGGCTTTGCGACAATTGATCTCTCTTGACAAAAGACTTGCGGAAGATGGACGACGTGTATTCGAACTCGCCGGGATCGCAGAAAAAGACAAAGATTTTGAAACAGCCATTAAGGCGCTTGAGTACCTGACTGAAGAAAAAAGCATCAATTCTCCATTTTATCTGGATGCAAAAAGAATGTGGCTCACCAGTCTCAGAAATAAATTGAATACTTCTGTTGAGCTGCCCCGGGAAGAACTTTTAAAAATTCAGACCGGATATAAAGAAACCCTAAAAGAACTTGGGAAAAACAACCAAACAGCCTTGCTGTCTCATGATTTTGCTGAATTTGAAGCTTTTTATATGAATGACTTGTCTTCTGCAATTGGTATTCTTTCCGAAATGGTAGAAAGAACCGGGCTGAACGACCGGCTGAAAGCAAAAGCAAAATTAAGTCTTGGTGATTATTATCTCATGACCGGAGAAATCTGGGAAGGAAGTCTTTTGTACTCACAGGTTGACAAGGATTTTCAGGAAGGTTTTCTGGGTGAACTTGCCAGGTTTAAAAATGCTCGTTTGTCTTATTTCAATGGTGATTTTGAATGGTCAAAGATCCAGCTAGATGTTCTAAAAGCCTCCACGTCAAAGTTAATCTCAAATGATGCAATTGATCTCGCTGTTTTCATAAGTGAAAACATAGGCCTGGACACGACAACGATCCCTTTGCAAATGTATGCTTCTGCGGAATTGTCGGCTTTACAAAACAAATATGACGAAGCATTTTTGACGCTGGATTCAATCGCACTGATCTATCCGGACCATGAGTTGGAGGACGACATTTGGTATTTGAAGGCCAACATCTATTCTAATCAGAAAGACTTTGAAAAAGCCGTTGGTTTTTACCAGAAAGTCATAGATAAACATGCAGATGATATCCGTGGTGATAATGCAATGTATGAATTGGCTCAGCTTTATGAGAATGTTTTAAACCAAAAAGAAAAAGCAATTGCAATTTATGAAACGATTTTCATAGATTTTTCAAACAGCACATTTGCCATAGAGGCCCGAAAACGATATCGGGTACTTACGGAATAAGATAAATCGTGCATGGAATCAACGATTGTTATTCCGGTATAATAAAATCACCCTGGTGTGAAGACAGCAGGGTGGAGCACATATATTTAAAATTATTTTTTAAAATGACCAACAAACTTTTAATCAACGACACGGTTCGGATAGCTGCCAGCCATTCGGATGCCTGGCATTCCTGGATGAAGCAGGTTGTGTTTCCATTGGCGCTTAAAAGTGGTACTATTGAATCCTATCAACTCACAAAAATAACAGGGGACGAGGCGGATGACGGAATCAGTTTTGCCTGTCAATATATTTGCCTGAATAGTGACAGATATTCCGATTTTATCAATAATTTCGACCCGAAAATACAACAGGAACAAACCAACCGTTTTGGCGGATATTTTGGTAGTTTCCGGTCTGTATTGGAAATCCTTGAAGAAGGAAGTATCTAATAAAACAAAACTAAAACATGAAAAACAAGCAACTCATTGAATGCGTACCTAATTTTAGTGAAGGAAGAGATCTAAAGATCATTGAAAAAATAACAGAAGAAATCAAAAAAGTTGATGGGGTAAAGTTACTGGACGTTGATCCGGGAAAAGCCACCAACCGTACAGTTGTGACTTTTGTTGGAGAACCAGAGCCGGTAATTGAGGCTGCCTTCCTAGCAATTAAAAAAGCCAGTGAGTTGATTGATATGTCAAAACACTCCGGTGAACATCCAAGGATGGGTGCAACGGATGTTTGTCCTTTAATACCGATCGCAAATATCACGATGGAAGAGGTCGTGGTTTACGCCAAAAAACTAGCGGAAAGGGCCGGTTCTGAACTGGATATTCCTTTTTACCTCTACGAAGAAGCGGCTCAAAAGCCTGAACGTAAAAACCTTGCAACCGTTCGAGCCGGAGAATACGAGGGCCTTTCTAGTAAATTAAAAAAACCGGAATGGAAACCCGATTTTGGCCCTGCCAAATTCAATCCAAGGGCAGGAGCAACCGCTATTGGTGCCCGTGATTTCCTGGTCGCTTATAATATCAATCTGAATACGACTTCAACCAGAAGAGCAAACTCTGTTGCTTTTGACCTTAGAGAAAAGGGGAGAATTAAAAGAGAGGGTGACCCTGTAAATGGAGAGATCATCCGGGATGAGAAAGGTGATCCTATACGGGAAACCGGTTTATTAAAGTCCGTAAAGGCGATTGGCTGGTATATCGAAGAATACGGTATCGCTCAAGTGTCCATGAACCTGACCAATATTAATATTACGCCACTACATGTAGCCTTTGACGAAGCTGTAAAAAGTGCACATAACAGGGGTATGCGTGTTACGGGAAGTGAACTGATTGGTTTGGTTCCTAAAAAAGTGTTGCTGGACGCCGGTAAATTCTTCTTGGAAAAACAAGAAAGGTCAACCGGGATTGCTGAGAGAGAAATCATTCACATAGCGGTAAAGAGTCTCGGTCTGGATGAATTGACGCCATTCGACCCAAATCATAAAGTAATTGAATATTTGCTGGAAGATGAAGCTGAAAATGTACTTGTCTCCAAAACACTAAAGGAATTTGCTGATGAAACAGCTTCTGAAAGTCCTGCACCGGGTGGTGGAAGTATTGCTGCTTATGCAGGTGCGCTGGGTGCATCACTGGGAACCATGGTTGCCAACCTTTCTGCACACAAAAAAGGATGGGATGATCGTTGGGAAGAATTTTCATACTGGGCAGAGGCCGGACAAAAACTGAAAAACAAAATGCTGTTCCTTGTTGATGAAGATACCCGTTCATTTAATAAGATCATTGATGCTATCCGTTTGCCAAAAGCTACCAGTGAGGAAAAAGCTGATCGTTCTGCGGCACTTATGATGGCTACAAAATATGCCATCGAAGTTCCATTTCAAGTGATGCAAACTGCTTTTGAATCTTTTAAATTATTGGAAGAAATGGCAAAAAATGGCAATCCGAATTCAGTTTCAGATGCCGGGGTTGGCGCACTTTGTGCAAAAGCTGCAGTTGAGGGTGCATATTTGAACGTTATCATTAACTGTAAGGACCTGAAAGACGCAAGTTTTGTAAACAACATCACGGTTCAGGCTGAAAATCTATTGAACGAAGCAAAAACAAAGGAAAGAGAAATCATTCAAACAGTTCTTGAAAAAATTAAATGATTAGCTGAGTTCTAACCATATTTTTCCTTATTATTACATTGATAAGCAAGGTGATATATTGCCATCATTGCACCTGATACATTTATATTTCTTGTTTGATTTTGTTAATAAAAGAATTCCACCTGCATAAATGTTGAAGTCACTTTTATCGGCATGGTTAATCGTCCTTTTCCTGGGGAGCGGAGCCGCTCAGCCAAGAGATAAAAGTATTTTCCCTGTAGAACATTGTATTGTGAAGTATTCTTTTTCCGGCAATACCGAAGGGTACCGGGATTTATATTTCTCTGATTATGGAAATAAAATGGCCGTTTTTACAAATTTTACCCGTTCAACGACCTTTTACAGCATTACCACCAGCAGCATTGAAAATGTCGCTGAATTTTTACTAAATGGACAATATTATCACTTCGACCTGGAAAACAAAAAAGGCCACCTTATAGAGCCTCCTGCCCACATGATCAGTAAGTATGTTTATACGAGAGAACCTAAGGCAGATTACCGGACAGTCCTGGAAAACGCAGGAGCCATTTTAACAGGAACCAAAAGAATTCTGGATATCGATTGTGAAGCCTGGCAATACTACAACAAGGAATTTCTGATCTGGGAAGGAATTTTACTCCGTGTCAGTTCCCGTGGCCTTAAAAAGAATTTTATAATGGAAGTTACATCCATAGATTTTGAAAGCAATATTGACGAATCTGTATTTAGTTTTCCTGAGAATATTCCATTACCTAAATAATATTACTTTCCGAATCCTTTTATTTTAAAATTTACAGACGAATAAAACACTTTGTTACGTTAGTTAATCATTAAACTTCTAATATGCTTAATAAGTCGATTATATTGATTTTTGCTTTATCATTTGTAAGCTTTTCTTCTTGCACGTTTACAAAAAAAGCCTGGGATACAACTTCAGATGCCTGGGAAAATGCGAACCTATTCGCTTACACGGATGATATCGCCCTTGGAAAACAGGTTTCTGAAGAAATCGCAAAAGATCCTTCCCAATATCCGGTTCTCCCGGAAAACTCCAATAAAGAAATTTATAGCTATTTGAATTCCCTGAGGGATGTGATCCTGAATTCAGGACAGATCAAATATAAGGATGAGTTTGAATGGAAATTGCATATTATTAAAGATGACAAAACACTAAATGCATTTGCCACGCCAGGTGGCTACATATACGTATATACTGGATTGATCCGTTTTCTGGATTCTGAGGACCAGTTGCTGGGGGTTTTGGGTCATGAAATGGCCCATGCAGACAAAAGGCACTCTACCCGTCAGTTGTCAAAAAGTCTGGGTGTGGCTTTATTGCTGGATGCCGTTTTGGGAGAACGAGATGCAATAGAGCAGATACTCGGGGCGCTCGTATCCTTGACGTTTAGCCGGGGCCATGAAACGGAAGCGGATGAGTTTAGTGTAAATTATCTTTGCCCGAGTCCTTATAATGCTGCTGGCTCTGCTGGCTTCTTTCAAAAAATGGAAGGGCAACAACAGCCTCCGGAGTTTTTAAGTACGCATCCGAATCCAGCAAACCGCGTACAGACCATCAACAACCTTGCAAGTTCCATGAGTTGTGGTGGCACCAGAACGAATAAGGAGAAATATGAACAAATGAAAAAATTGCTGTAGAGCGAAGCCAATTATTTGAGTTCCACAATGTTTCTTCCAAGCCGTACCAATTGTTCCTTTTCCATTTTTTTCAATAAACGGGAAACTGCCTCGCGTGATGCATTCAGGTCATTTGCAATGTCCTGATGGGTGGTTGGAATCAGTTTGGTTTCAAGTACTTTTGATTTTTTCTGGAGATAATCCATTAATCTTTCATCCATTTTGGAAAAAGCGATGGTATCTACCGTTTCGATTAACTCCATCAATCTTTTGTCGTACATCTGAACGATGAAATTTCTCCAGGTAGGATATCTGCTCATCCATAAATCAGCGAACTTCAATGGAATTCCAATAAACTTAACATCTTCTTCGGCTTCAGTTTTCAACATACTCCTCTTTTCCATCATGCAGCAACTAAAAGAAGAGGCGCAGGTTTCGCCGGGCTCTAAAAAATAAAGAAATATCTCTTCTCCTTTTTCATTCATCCTCGTGATCTTCATCGAACCTTCGTACAATAAAGGAAGAGCCTTTACATAGGATTCAAAATCCAAAATGACGTCTCCCTTTTGTTTGGAAACAATGATTCCATTTTCTGCGATATCATCGATCAATTGGTCATGGCTGAGTTGCGGATAATAAGCGCGTATGATCTTTTTTATTTCTTCCTGCTCGTATGGTATTGGCATTTTATGTTCTTTAGTATTTCTTTATCAAAATTAAGCTTTCTCAGGCAGAAGCGAAACAAAGTATAACCGCGTTTTGACTTTTTCAGAAAAATGAATGGTGTTAAAAGGTTAAATAGGGGGTGCTTCATGTTAAAATCCGGTTCAAAACAGAAAAAGCCCTTTATGGGGGCTTTTTCTTGTTTCTTATTTCTATGTAACTAAGTTACTAAAAATCTATTTTATAATAAAATACCGGGAAGAATCCAAGTTGGTATTCCTCTACAACCGGGTTCCCACTTTGGTGATCCGGTGCGTAGGTCAAGGTTAAGATATTCTTCGTTGCAAAAACATTGATCAGGTCAATTGCCAATTCATGCGTAAGGTTTTTGGTGTTGATCCGGATGCTTGCCTTAACGTCTGCCCTGAAGTAATCACGGAATTGAATGCTATTCATTCCTTCATCCTTATAAATCACTTCCAGTACTTTTTCAGATTCGGCTTCATCTACTATACCGTGCCATCTGCCTCCTGCATAGGTAACTTTCCCGCCTATATTAAGCGATGTTTTTGAATTAAAATTGAATTCTTTTGCAAATAAAGCATTCATTGCATATTTCCCATTAAATGAGGTGTTACGCAATATGCCATCACTTCCTTTGTATTTTGCATCAAAAAGGGATCCTGTAAATAGGTAATAGTATCCCTTACTGAAAAACTTTTCTAGTGTAAATTCAACACCATAGTTTCTTGCCGTTCCCGCATTCTCAAGTGGATTAGGGAAAAATCTGGAAAATCCGGATCCTGAATTGATCAGTGAAAAAGCAGAAGATTCAATCTCCACCGGAATATCATATAGATATTGATAATAGGTTTCTGCTTTTATCCTTGAACTTTTGCCCAGGTATCTGTCATATGACAATACCGCATGTGCGCTTTTGAAAAAGCCAAGGTCTATGTTGTATTCCTCAGGATAAACCCCTTGCGCGACAACTTTGGGGTCATAATAATGAAGAATATACGGTGAAACCATTTGTGAATGCAAGCCTAGTCCAAGTCCAAGTTTTTGCTTTTCATCAATCTGATAAGATAGTCCTAGCCTTGGTTCAACCGGCGAAATCGAATTTTTACTCATCGTGGAAAACATTCCCGTAACACCTGCTGTCATTGTCAACTTTTCACTGGCCTTGTATTTGAAATTAACATAAGGTTGGAATAAGAAAGCAGATCTGCTGGCATCCCATCGTACCGCCCAGGGGTCCAAAGCAATATTATCCGGATAAGAAAAGTCAGCTGAGTAAATTCTTGAACTATCCAGGTATTTCAGATCCATCAAATCCGTATTTAGGCCCATCCTGAAGGAAACCTTTCTGTTGATTTTTTTATTCAATGTCAGATAGGCTGAATATTTATTTTCAAGAAAATAATAATCCAGAATATGTGGCAGACTATCTAAAATAAAATTACCTGAATTTTCATCAACATGACGCACTATAAAATCATGCTTGGCGTCTACCCTGGAGTGGGATGCAGAAACAGTTGCCTTCAGGAATGTTGATTTATTTAGTGGCTTTGAATAAGTCATCCCTACAACGCCCATGGTTGTAGTGAAATACTGATCTCTCTCGTTATCTCCATAAATCAGTGTGGTCGTATCCGGTTTTTCAACATCACTTAGAACAATATCAATCGTACTGGTTCCTCCCATTCCAAAAATGGCAAAATTTCCACCATTTTTCAAAGGAAAGTTAAAACGGAAAGCTCCATCCTGATACTGAGGGATGGCATCTGTTCCAACATTGATATTCAAAAATTGAAATAACTGCAGGGTTGAATAACGATACATTGCAAGGTAAGAGGATTTCTTATCTTTACTGATCGGTCCTTCTGCAGTAAGCTCTGTTCCAAGAAAGCCAAGTTGTCCGCTGAATTCGTGTTTTTCATTGTTACCATTACGCATTTTCAGGTCAAAAACACCCGCAATTCCATTTGCAAATTCAGCCGGGAATGCGCCTGTGTAAAAATCAGAATTGGCTAAAAATTTATTGTTCAAAATCGTAACGGGCCCTCCACCTGTTCCTGGAATTGAAAAGTGGTTCGGATTTGGAATATTTACACCATCCAGTCTCCATAAAACCCCAGAAGGTGAATTTCCCCGAACTACAATGTCGTTTCGGGAATCATCTGCTCCCTGAACACCGGCAAAGTTAGATGCCATCCTCGCAGGTTCTCCTCGGCTACCGGCATATCTGTTGGTTTCCTGTACGGAAAATTCTCTGGCACTTACTGTTGCCATTTCGTTCAGCACTTCTCCGTTCCTTCTTGCAACGATGGTAACCTCTTCAAGTTCTGTAAAGGTTTCCTGCATTTCTATAGTTAGTATGATCTCTTTGGCAGAACTTACTATTATGTCATTCATTACAACATCCTGATACCCCAAATATGTCACCACAAGATCCTGACGACCGATCGGCACATTGGTAATTCTAAAAGTTCCGTCCAGATCTGTTGACGCCCCTAAAGGGGTGGCCGTAACTGATGTTATGGAAACATTCACACCGATAAGTGGAAAGTGTGATTCCTGATCAACGATGGTTCCTCTTATGGTTTGAGTGAGTTGTGCAAATGAGTGGGCACTCATAAAAAACACAATTAGCCCAATTAAAAGATGTCTAAGCTTCATGTTGGTTTTTTTTAATTTAGTAATAAGTTATTATGCAATTATAATGATGATTTTCAAGAATTTTTATCTGACACTCGTAATATTACATATTTATTGTTGTATTGTAAAAATACGGGTAGCATTAAATTACTAAGCCCCCTGTGTTGTCAGGGGGCTTTAAACGGATTTTATAATAATTAAAAGTCGACCTTATAATGGAATAGAGGTAAAAAACCTAACTGATATTGGTTAACAAGGCGTCCCTCGTTGGTACCGGGAATTAGCTCGTATGTTTTCCCCAAAATGTTCTTTCTATTGAATACGTTTATAAGGTCAACTGCGAATTCATGTGTAAATCTTTTGGCATTGATCTTGTAACTTATCTTGAGGTCAAACCTGGCATAATATTTATCCTGTATCGTGTTTACAAATTCAGATATCCATACTGGTTCAAGGATTCTTCTGGATTCTTCGTGGTCAACCGGTCCATACCAACGTCCACCAATTGTAGTGAACTTTGCCCCAATATTTAAAGCCGATTTGTTTTTGAAAGTGAATTCCTTGGCAACGAGTGCGTTGGCTGCAAATCTTGCATTGTAGGTTGTGTTGCGCCAAACATCATCCGTGCCTTTGTATTTTGCATCAAAGACAGAACCTGTGACCAAAAAATAATATCCCCGATGGAAGAATTTTTCCAGCGTCAGTTCCAGTCCGAAATTCCGGCCAACACCAGCATTTTTAAGTGGGTCCGGGTGTAAAAATCCATAGCCTGAGCCTTCGTTGAGTATTGAATAGGAATTAATTTCATTCGCATCGACCGGAACGTTATAAATATGTTGATAATAGGTTTCCGCTTTAAGCCTGAAGTGCTTTCCTATCAGTCTGTCATAGGATAAAACAGCATGTAAACTTTTGGTTAAACCAAGGTCTGTATTGTACTCTTGTGGATCCCTTCCAATGGTCTGATTACTATAATATAAAGCATAGGGCGATAACATCTGGGAATGAAGCCCGGTGCCAAAGGATACTTTTTGCTTTTCATCAATTTGATAAGACATTCCAAGCCTTGGCTCAGCCAAAGAATAGGTCTTATTGCTGATGGTACTGAATAAAGAGGTCAACCCTCCGGTAAGAGTAAATTTCTCTGTGGCCTTATATTTAAACTGGGCATACGGTTGTATCATTCCATACATATCTTTTGCATTCCACCTGACGCGCCAGTCTTCCAGGTCAATGACCTGAGGAGCGCCCATGTATGCCATGTTTTCACCAAATGACTTAGCACTGTCAATATAGTTTACCTGGTGGAGATCTAAGGTGATGCCTGCTCGTCCTGATAATTTGGGGGTGAATTTTTTGTTGACAAAGAAAGAAGCTGAATACTTGTTCTCTGTAAAATTATAATCAAGAATGGGCATGAGGTCAACCACTTCTTCAAATTCCGGTGCTTTTCTTTCAATTAACTCATGTATACCATGTACATTATAATGAGACGCGGAAACGGTTGCTTTATAAAACATGGACTTATTAACTGGTTTTGTATAATTCATCCCCACCACTCCTGTTCTGGATCCAAAATATTGATCTCGGCTATTGGCTCCATACAAAGTATCTATATTGCCTTCACTGAGAAGAATTTCGATATAAGAATCGCCACCGATACCAAAAATAGAAAAATTAGCGCCATCCTTAAGGGGAAAGTTCAGCCTGAAGGCACCATCCATGTATTTTGGAATAGCAGTAGTCCCCACGTTAATGTTCATAAATTGGAAAAGTTTAAGCGTAGAATACCTGAACATGGCCAGGTAGGATGATTTTTTTGCTTTACTGATCGGACCCTCCGCGGTTAATTCAGTTCCCAAAAAACCTAATTGCGCGCTGAATTCATGTTTTTCGTTGTTTCCGTTTCGCATTTTCAGATCAAAAACTCCGGCAATTCCATTAGCATATTCTGCCGGAAAAGCCCCGGTAAAGAAATCTGAATTCTTAAGAAACTTGTTGTTCAAAATGGTAACGGAGCCACCTCCTGAACCCGGAACTGAAAAGTGATTGGGGTTGGGAATGTTTATTCCTTCCAACCGCCATAAAACACCTGTTGGGGTGTTTCCGCGAACGACGATATCATTCCGGGAATCATCTGCGCCTTGTACGCCTGCAAAATTCGAGGCCATTCTTGCCGGCTCGCCCCGGCTTCCTGCATAACGATTGGTTTCCTGAACGGAGAATTCCCGGGCGCTAACCGTGGCTATTTCATTCAAAACATCTCCGTTTCTTTTTCCCATAATGGTTACTTCTTCCAATTTGGTGAAGGACTCTTCCATTTCGATATTAAGGATAATCTCTTTTGCTGAACTAACGATGATATCACTCAAAATAACATCTCCGTATCCAAGGTAGCTTACCACCAGGTCGTGTCTACCCATCGGAACCCCATCGATCCTGAATGACCCATCCAAATCTGTTGATGCCCCCATCTGAGCATCAGGAACAGAAGTAAGACTTATATTGACACCAATTAATGGAAACTGAGATTCCCTGTCAAGCACATTTCCACGAATAGTCTGTGTGATTTGTGCATATGATTGTGTATAAAAGAACACCATCAGAATTGTAATTAAAAAATTTTTTGTTTTCATTTTGATTATTTTTGTTAATTAAAACAATGCCCGATTTGAGTTTTTGTGTTAAAACAAACACAAGCCAGTATTGTAAACCCGGCTTCTATTATCCATTATATTTGAATCAAGTTTTTTCCCCTTTTAAAGTACAAGCATAAACTCAATTCTTCTTTGGTAACAATAGGAGAGATTGGTCTTTAATTAATTTTTTTTGGCGTTTTTAGAAAAGAATCAGACCCCAGGGAAATATTTCCTTTCGGGAATATTTCCCTTTTGATAATTCCGAATCAAAATGTTCTTTAACATTTGGTATTTTGAAGCAAATATTGCGTCTGTTCAAATTAGTGCGTTCGCTTTATTAATTATGTTAGGTAAATAATTTTCGGGAGATCTAATATTTCGGTTTGTTTGGATCGATCAATTCATTGGTGCTTTCTTATGTCTTGGTAATGATACACTATTGTACAAATTGCTTTTTCTGTTTAGATTTTTCTTGATTAGATTTTGTTAAAAAGAGTTATAATCCAATAATAACCTTTGAAAAGCGAAATAACTTCCGCAATAATCCGGAATATTACAAAAATTTTTAATTAAATTTTATTATCATCTTCTTAAAATCATTTTACAAATCATATTTCTGGTGAACTGGGTAAACTGGTTTTCATGATCCATTCATAGTTCGGTTTTAGCCATTAAATAAACACGCTCTCATTTTGTTTAATTAGCATGCATTGTATCTTTTTCTCATTTCTGACCATTTTGCTAATGAGAATTTCTCTAATTGTTTTTCATCAATCGGGATAACTTTTCCTCTGCTTTCTCCAGTCTTCATTTGACAGTCCAACCATTTTTCTTGAAAAATCCTAGATTCGTTTTTAAAACTTACAACATCAAATCCAGCTCCTGAGTCCCAAATAAGTTCCTGCCCAATTGAATAATTAGCTGCTTCTTTTGTTTTTTGAGTTTCATCTTTGAAAAGTTTCATTTTAATTGTTTTAAGTTTTAGTGAATAACTATATTACAAAACTACGGCAACCATGCAGGGAGTGTGTTTCTAATTTCGAGACAAACACATCTGAGTTTGTATAATGTGTTTTTTGTTTGTTGTAAAGTCGCACTTATCTAATACAAATAATTCGATCAGGTGCGTTTGTGAAATTATATTTGTGTTTTTATTTTCTGGTTAATTTTAAAGCTATGACTAAATCTGCCTTGTTTGTATTTATTTTGATTATTTCCCTTTTCTCCTGCAAACAAAACCTTACTAATCAGTTAGATAAGTTGGATGAACAAAATAATGATACGGTTGATTCTGTTCAATTGGTCAAGGTCTGGGAAACGGACACTTTACTCACTACTGCCGAGTCCGTAATTTTTGATGAAAAAAGGAATGTCTATTTTGTTTCTTGTATTAACGGTGTTTCTCCCTGGGTCAATGACGGAGATGGTTTTATTGCCAAATTGGACCTCAATGGAAATATTCTGGATCGATTTTGGGCGACCGGCCTGAGTGGACCAAAAGGCATGGCAATAAAAGGGGACTCCCTGTATGTTAATGACATCGACAGTCTGGTAACTATTGATATCTCTACAGGGAAGATTCTGGGTAAAATGACTGTCGGAGACGCATTACATTTAAATGACATGACCCTTGCAGAAGATGGTGATCTGTTTGTCAGCGATAGTAATGATGGTGTTATTTATAAGATTGCAGGAGACAAGGCGAGTGTTTTGTTGCAAGACACCACTGCGGGAGGTATTAATGGGCTTTTTGTACATGAAGATATAATGGTATTTGTGCGACCGGGTTCCGGAATGCTTTATACCATTCAACACGGAAATCTTACACCAGTAAATGTTGCTGATGGTTTACATGGAGGAGATGGGATAGAAAAATATAAGAGTGGCTTTTTCGTTTCCAATTGGCAGGGAAGCTTGTTCTATCTTGACAGTTTGTGGCAAAAAACGGAGTTGTTAAATTCCGTTGATGAAAAAATAAATATAGCAGATATTGAGGTTGTGGAAGGCCAAAACCTTCTATTGGTCCCTACTTTTTTTGATAACCGGGTAGTTGCTTATCGCATTCGTTAATTTTCAACAAACCTCCTTAGGTTCAACTGTTACATTTAATAAACCCAGATTCATTTTTGCAGGTGCATGGATATTGTCATTCCTTTTTTTATATATTCGTCTATTAGAACTCAGACCAACTCTTTTTTGCTTATTAAATAATTTCATAAACGATACAATATGTCTTCAGATAAAAGATCATTTCTTGGCTGATCCTGGATTTATTCCAAAGAGATGTTTCCTGTTTTACAATACATACCGTACATCATAGCTTTATATGTTTGTCTACATTTTTCTACTCAGGCCTTGGCTGGAAACGAAATTATCTTTGACACCTATGGGCTGATTGGAATGATATCTGCCTTTTTCGTTATGTTGATGATGCGTACATTTGATGACCTGAAAGATCTGGAAATTGATAAGGATCTATTTCCTGACAGGGCAACTCCCCGGAATGCCGTGTTTAAATCGGATATTCAAATACTTTCCGCTTCCAGTATCGTAATTCTAATTACGATCAATTTTCTTTTTGCACCAGATACCTTGTTGGTTTTTTCGATTGTAATGATCTATTTAATATTAACTTTTAAGTGGTTCTTTGCTGAAGAATTTCACCGTAAAAATGTATTTTTTACAATGGTTACCCATCAGCCAATTCCGTACGCGGTGACCTTTTACCTGATTCACATGGCTATGGCTTCCGGGGCCGAATACGAATCCTTTACGCTAACACATTTTTGGCTGCTACTCGTTTTTTCACTTCCCGTTACGGCCTGGGAGGTATCCCGAAAGATCCGGGCAGTAGGTATGGAAACCAATTATGAAACCTTTTCTATGTTATTTGGATCCAGAGGTGCCACAATGATCCCTTTTGTGGCATTGATTGTCACTGGCATTTTGGCTATGATCCTTGGAGTTGAAATTGGTGTGGGTCTCAGTTTTTATATTGTTCTTTCCGTATTGATGCTTGTGATGATGTTTTTTTATATCCGTTTTTTAGTATACCCAACGAAAAAACACAATGTTTTAATAAACGTCACCATGTTGTATACTACGCTGGTGTTCATTAATTTTCTGGTTCATATAATCTTTGTTACCACTTTTAAGTGGATGCTTTGATTACTGACATCATACCATACTCCAGTAAGGCAAAAAAACCTGCTTCTGAATCTGTCGGGATGAAGGCTTATAATCTTTGGAACATGAAAAAAGAAGGTTTTCGTGTTCCCGGATTTTTTGTGATCCCGGTTTCCCTTGTCAACAGAATTCTATTTGCTGTTGAAGATTCCATAGATGAATTTCTAAAAACAGAACACAGGCTGGAGGCCCTGCCTCAAAAAACAGACGGTCTTGTTCAGAAAATCAGAAATATTGAGCTGCCCCCTGAAATCATGGGAGATCTATTGCGGGCTTTTGATGATTTAACCCAACCCGGTCAATTTGTAGCTGTACGTTCATCTTCTCCCGTTGAAGATGGTTCAAAAAGATCTTTTGCTGGGCAGTTCCGATCCGTTTTAATGGTAAACAGGGAAAGGCTGATTTCAAGTGTGTTGGATTGTATCGCTTCAGCCTGGGAGCCCGGAATTTTTGCTTATCAGCAGGCACATGGTCTTGGGTTAAAAAAACTGGACCTCGCAATTATTGTGCAACTCCTGGTGGAAAGTGAAAAATCAGGCGTTGGTTTTTCTGTTGATATGAGCAATAACCTGGCTGATGCCCTGATCGTTGCCGCTTACGGTTATGGGGAAGGCGTTGTCGCCGATAAAAGTGATACTGAAACCTATTTAATCAACAGGCAAACAAAATCCGTTTCAATAAAAAAGGCCCTTAAAACGAATCAAGTCTTAACTGAAAAAGAATTATTAGGCGTCTTTGATGCCACTTTGAAAGCAGAGGCTTTATTGGGAACATACGCCGACATTGAATTTGCCTTTGACAACATGGGGGTTTTATACATTCTTCAAATGAGGCCTGTTACCGGTGTTGAATCTGATAAGTTGGTAGTGCTTGACAACACCAATATTGTAGAAAGTTACCCCGGATTAACCTTGCCTTTAAGTTTTTCGTTTGCACTGGATTCCTACCGAAAGGTTTTTACGAATAGTGCGGCTTCTTTTTCTTTATCTCCCAAATTAATCGAGAACAATCAATCTGCTTTTTCTGGATTAATTGAATTATTCAATGGGCGGGTGTATTATCGGCTAGATCGCTGGTATCAGCTGGTAGGTCTTGTCTATAAGTCCAAAAAGTCCGTAAAGGCCTGGGAGGAATCCGTTGGGCTTAAGGACAGTTTATATAAAAAAACAAAAAGTTCATATTTCGGTCTTATAAAATTGTTTTTATCTTCCCTTTGGTTGTTACTGATTTATCCTTCCCGGGTTAGTTTGTTTTTTGTCAATTTCCAAAAGGATTATCCAGGTTTTAGGCATTTTGAAAAAATCAATTCTGACAAAAGTCTTCTGTGGAAACATTATGTCGGGTATACAGATAAGCTTTATGCCTATTGGCACTTTACGATCATTAATGATTTTCTGGCATTCAAGGTTTTTGGCATATTACAACGACTCCTTCGTCGGGTTGGTTTCGAGCAAAACAGCGGACTTGCTAATGATCTTATTCTTAACACAGAACATGTAGATTCTGAATCGGCTATTTTAGAATTGTTAGCGATGAAGAAAATGATTCTTGAAGATTCTGATTTATCCGGCATATTTCATGGTTCTTCCGATAAAATTCTGATGTATATCTTATCCGGAAAAAGGCCTGAACTAAAAATCCGTTTTGAAAACTATCTGGATAAATTTGGCGACAGAACCCTTGCGGAATTAAAGCTTGAAACACCGTCGCTTCGGCAAAAGCCGGAGCTCCTGGTTAAAATGATAAAAGCCCAGTTGGGAACTGATCTTTCCCTTCATAATTACCGGGTGAATAAAAACCTTGTCCGAAAAGAAGCGTTTACGCTTTTACGGAATAAATTACATTTCATTGATCCAAGGTTGTTGTTGATAAAGGTCCTTGTTCGCTGGGCCGGAAAAGGCCTGGCTAACCGAGAAAATATGCGTTTTAGCAGAACCCGGGCCTATGGAGTGGTGAAAGAACTTTTTTTAAACATCGGAAAATTAATGTTCAAAAATGGCATAATTGAAAATGAAAACGATGTTTATTATTTACAACTCGAGGATCTGGAGGTTTTTTGTAATGGTTCGGACCAATTAAACTATAAGGACAAAGTTCAATTATCCAAAAAAGCGTATCAGCGGTTTGATAACATTAATCTTCCGGGAAGGATCATCTATAAGGAGGGTGTTCCGCCTGTTTTTGATCGTTTTCAAAAACTTATCTCTGGCAATGGTGTTTTTTATGGAACAGGCGTTTCGGGTGGGCGGGTGACTGCAGAGGCAATTGTTATTACAGAACCTGATTTTGACCTAAAAGTTAGTGGTAAAATAATCGTGAGCAGGATGACTGACCCGGGTTGGGTTTTTTTAATTGCACAATCTGCCGGAATTATCAGTGAAAAGGGGTCTTTATTATCACATACAGCCATTGTGGGTAGGGAACTTAGGATTCCAGCTATTGTGGGGGTGGACCAGGCAACCAGCTCCATTCAATCCGGTGATATAATTTCCATGGATGGGTATAGTGGGGTGGTTAACAAAATTTCATAACGCTTAGAATGAAAATTACAGTGAACTATCCACCTTCCCAGATCCTGTCTTTTGGTCCGGGTGTTATTGAGATTGAATAAGCCTTTTCTTGGGCTTCTTTTATTAATTTTTTTCTGAGTTGTCTCGGATAGAATGCATTGAAAAAATAATGACCTCCTTTTATTTTATCAATTTTCTTCAATAAATGATAACAAGAGGATGCACATCGTTCACCAAAAAAGGAATAATCACATGAGGGTGATTTAAGGTTTTTGTTATAATAATCCAATAGTATTTGTTTTTCTTCAGCCGAACAAGGAATCGTGATCGCGGTCCGTTTTTTATTTGTTGCAAACTCATTCCACTCCTTAATAGACATCTTTTGATAGGTGCTGTTTTTTTGTCTGGCAGGAAAAATATGGATTTTTTTGATGTCTTGATAAATAAAGCCATAATAATGGTTTTCAATTTGTATCATCACGTGTCCACCAAACCATGCTCCGAGTTCTTTTGGCACGTGTTTGTGTTTGCGTTTTCTAAAGTATCCGTGTGTAATCTGAATTATGATATGATCAGACATTGATAAATTTAATTATATTGACGAATTAAAAAACTGTATCCGTGAAAAAGATCCCTATAGTCCCTGGGCGTAGCCTAAATACATTAGCCTCAACATCTCAAAGATCTGATTTTCTTAAGAATGCCGGACACACTATTCACAATATCCAAAAATCAGCACTTATTCCGGAGGAAATCAATAACAATATTGAATCTTTTATCGGTTCCGTTGAGATTCCATTAGGACTTGTCGGACCTTTATTGTTTAATGATGGTGACAAACAGGAACTGGTTTATGCTGCCGGCGGCACACTGGAGGGTGCCCTGATAGCCAGTATGAATCGTGGTGCGAAGACCATAAACTGGAGCGGGGGCTTCAATGCTGAAGTGATCCATCAGAAAATGGTCAGATCGCCGATGTTCGTTTTTGAAAATTTAAAAACGGCAGTACGTTTCAGGGACTGGATACTTTCCAAATATGATATTATTAAGAAAACAGCTGAGTCATATTCCAATCACGCAAAACTAATAAGTCTTGATCCTCATGTTACCGGGAAAAGTGTTCACTTGAAGTTTGTCTATACAACGGGGGATGCGTCGGGCCAAAATATGACAACAAGCTGTACCTGGCAGGCCGTTCTTTGGATCCGGGAAAATTTTGAAAAAGAAACTGGTTTTGTTATCGTACAGTCTGTTATTGAAGGAAACGGTGCTTCTGACAAAAAGGTATCTCATTATGCTGCTTATCATGGACGTGGAATTCATGTAATTGCCGAGTGTGAACTGGAAGAAAATTATATAAACCGAATTCTGAGAACAAGTTCAGCTGAGATGTTGAGCTCTTATCATGCATCTCTTACCATGACTCGTTTGGATGGTATGATGGGATATAATATCAATGTTGCAAATGCCATTGCTTCCATTTTCGTAGCCACGGGACAGGATTTAGCCAGTATACATGAGTCGGGGCTTGGTTTTTTACATCTTGAAAAAACAGATAAAGGTCTTTATTTGAGTTTACACCTTCCGACGCTGGTGATCGGTACCGTGGGTGGTGGTACCGGCTTACCAAAACAGCGCGAGGCACTTGAATTGATGGGGTGTTATGGAAGTGGAAGGGTAAACCGGTTTGCTCAGTTAATAGCCGGTTTTGCTCTTGGGTTAGAAATATCAACTTTTGCTGCCGTGGTGGGAGATAATTTTGCAACGTCTCATGAAAAAATGGGGCGCAACAAACCTGTAAACTGGTTAACACGGTCTGAGGTGAACACGGATTTCGTTCAAAAATATCTGAAAAAAGAAATAAAAGACATTGCCAGTCTTGAATCGATACAGTCCAATGTCAACGAAATCTGTGAAGATGGTATATTGATGAGCCTTGCCCAAAAAGTTAATAAAAAATTTAAAGGTTTTGTTATCCTGAATACCGATTGGAAATATAAAAGTGGAGCTGTCAGATCCTTACCTGACCGAATTATTATCAAGAGCAAACCGGTAGATCATGAAACCATCATGGGTTTACATTATATGGCTTCAGCAATTGATCCGGAACTTGCAAATCTTATTACAGCCAACCACGATGATCTTGAATATAAGTCCAGTCATACCAAAGAGATCAACATTTATGATTATCTGGATCACGAAAAATTAAATTGCACTCCATTGTTTCTCGGTTCAACATCAATACCCGATCGTGAGGTATTTATGTTATTTATGTCTTTTTTGCACAAACGAGATCAACGTTTATTCAATACAGAAAATAGCCCGGAACTTTGGACAACTGACGATATCAGAAAAACGATTGGTGTAATTCACCAGGTGCACAAACGATACCTGGAAACAGGCGGATTGCATAATGGTGTTGAAATACCTGAATTCAACCCTAAAAAATCTCTTGCCCTCTATAAAAAACTGGTGGCTATTGTGTTGAGCGATCAACAGAACACTTCACTGGGCAATTATGCTAAAATGTTGCCTGAAGTTCTTGATTCTATTTCCACGAACAATTATAGATCCAGCATTAAAAAAACCCTGGTACACAATGATTTTAATTCCAGAAATATTGCAATAAGCCATAGTGGTGAGGTCAATATTTATGACTGGGAGCTGGCTGTTATCAACTACCCGGCCAGAGATGTTGTTGAGTTGTTGAGTTTTGTTCTTTCTCCTGGTTTTGACAAAAACACTTTGTTGGGTCATATTAAATACCACTATACCCTTTGGGACCAATATAGCTGGGCAGATTGGCTAAAAACTACGGTTGTTGCACTTGAGGAATTTATCTGTACAAGGGTTTTGTTTTATATGAGCGCACAGATCGTTGTTGATTTTGGGTTTGCAGATCGGGTATTTATTACTTCAATGGAAATGCTCAAGACGTTAAAAGAAAATCAACCATGATTGCCTTGTTTGTCTATATAGTTTTGCCTTTAGTCTTCTCGGGGATCTTACACATGGTTGTGGTAAAGTTTGACGTGCTACCTGCTATAAAGGTCCCGGTTTCAACTTCCTTGTTTGGTAAAAATAAGACCTTGAGGGGTTTTGTTTTTATGACCCTGTTCAATTCGCTGATGTCTTTTCTGATTGGATTTAGCGGATCTTATTTTGCTCCAGCTGAATCACTCATTTATGGGGCAATCTTTGGTTTGGCTTATGCATTGGCAGAACTGCCTAATTCGTATCTAAAAAGGAGGCTGGGAATTATATCCGGTGAAAAATCATCAAAACGGCCCTTGTTAATGATGTTGTTTGACAAAAGTGATTCTGCCGCTGGTGTTAGTATGGTTGCGACTTTATTGTTAGGTCTAAGTATTATGGAAATGCTTGGTTTGTTTGTAATGTCTGTTTTGGTACATATTTTCTTTTCGGTCTTATTGGTTTTGGTGGGTATAAAAAAACGATTCTAGGTCAAGCCAACGCATTAATAAATGTATGGAAATAGTTTATGGCTTATAGACTGGTATTTTAGATATGGTTCCCCAAAGTGATTTTTGAGGAGTTTTTCTTCTTTCTCTATTCTTACAAGCACAACCCAAAGTGGAATAACCGTAAGTATTAGAAGACTGGCTAGGTTGTGCATCATTAATCCCAGGCCTACATAATATTGGAGCAAACCGGTATAACTTGGATGTCGAACCCGTTGGTATAACCCGTTGGTTTTTAGTTTATGTTCCTTGATTATTTCAATCTTTACTGTAAAGGCACTGCCTAGTGTCATAATCGCAAAATATCGGATCGCCAAACCAGAAATTACCAGCATTAATGCAAATAAATAAACCGTTTTTGAAATATCATATTTAAGCCAGCCTGACCAGTACAAGATGAGGCTTGTGATTATTGAAATTGGAATAAAAAATCTAAAATATGAAAGTGTTTTATCTTTTGTCCCTTCATTTTGTTGTTTCTGCGTCGAGACCTTAATGACATTGGTTAATATCCCGGAGACGCTGATGATCAAAGCCGTTGCTAATATTTGCCAATTTTCATTCGTCAAAATCAAGTTTAATAGTTTGAGGTGTCAAAATTATCTTAAATTTAAGAAAAATATCTCTAACCAAATTTTAGTTTTTTGAATAGATTCGTTTTTCAAGCGCTATTTAAATGGTTGGGGAATTATAAGAAATTGCTTTTCTATGGGTGAAAAAATACCTTTAAACATTCCAAACTTATTATCTCTGTACAGATTGTTGAGTTTTCCTTTTGTGTTATTTATGGCGGTAAATGGTTTTGAATATTGGTTTGTTGTCCTTATTTGTATCAATTTGGTTACAGACATTCTTGATGGTTTAATTGCAAGGGTTTTTAATATGAAGACGGAAATTGGGGCCCGGCTGGATTCCGTTGCAGATCTTGGGACCTTTATACTTGCTTTTATTGGTATCCTGGTATTTAAGCTTGAAGATTTTGCACCGCACCTAATATCTTTTCTGGTTTTTTTCAGTCTTTTACTGTTCTGTTATGGTCTTTCATTTATAAGATTTAAGCGTTTTCCCAGTATGCATTTATATTCCTGGAAGATCGGGGGATACATTCAGGGGATTTTTATCTTTGTACTTTTTATATGGGGGTTTAATGTTGCCTTTTACTATTTCATGATTATATGGGGTATTTTATCTTTCATTGAACATATAATCATTCAGTTGGTTTCAAAAGAAATGGTTTCAAATGCAAAAGGTTTATTTTGGATTTTAAAAAAATAATTTTGTTTCGATGATCAGAAATTTGATGGTTCTATCTATCGTTTTTATGTTGTTTTCTTCTTCTGTTGCACAAAAGAAGGAGTCAATAAATTCATTTTCTATTTTGAATGAATATGTGGGTTTTGCAAATGAAAGTATACACGGTATGCTCATTGCTCACAGGTTATTTGAAAACTATAATCAGGACATAAATAAATATGTTGATTTGCCTGATCATAAATTGAACTTTTATAATAATACGGATCTGCCTCAGGATATTTTTGACGATCCGGACCATTGGTTTTATGAAAAAAGCCCTAAAGAACTCTATCTGAATACGTTTGACAATGTAACTGCGCTTTCACTTGACGATTTTGAAAAACTTCAGAATACGATTACAAATATTCGGGGAACCACATTAAAGAGCAATGAATTGCGCTTATTTATTGGAGAGGCGATCAATAAGCGAAACCTGAGTGTTGAAGATACATTATATACGATCTATGAATTATTGGAGGAAGCCGTGGATGCTTACGATCTATTTCAGGCTGAGTTAACCATTTTGGAATCCCAATTATCTGAGGTTTCAAAAAAAATCCCCAAAAACGAGGCCACTAACCAATACACCCGCCTCATTAAAATTTTGACCGATATTCATTTTTTCTCTCAACAGGTTTTGCTATCGATCAAAAATGAAGAAACCGAAGCCTTGTCTGGTCACATTACTGGCTTAAAAAACACACAAAAGACATTTGAGTCTTATTCGATCCGGTCATCGGGTGGTTTTGCCTCATCCATTTATGTGCGATCCAGAACCAGAGTTCTTGAGAATATTAACCTGCTCATTTCCGGAGCAGAAGAATATTTGACCCGTCCGGTCGTGCCAGAGGAATATGCCCTTTATGGAACGCCTTATTTTTATTATAATACCCGGTTGATCAATAAGGTAAATCGGTATGGTAATGGTTTGGTCCAGGCTTGTAATGAGATCATAGACCTGTTGAAGTTACCGATGTTGCATCGATTAGAAATTCCACATTACCTGATGATCATATACCCCCAAAAAGTAGAAAAACAATTGCCGGTTATTGAATCAAGTGTACATGAAATTCTTGCTGCCCCCAAAACGCTTGAGGACCGTTCAATTGAGTTTATTGACAATAAGCACGTTATTTATGTTGACGGAGCTGACCCTGAGCTTGAAGTATTTGATCATTTGCAACAAGACGGGGACATAATCTCTTTGAATTTTAACGGAGACTGGATCTTCAGGAACCTCTCCCTTGAAAGAAAGCCAAGAAAATTCATTTTAAAACTAAACCAAACCGGCAAAAACTTTCTGATCCTTCATGCCGTAAATGAAGGCAGTGTACCACCAAACACCATTGGTATTAATTATACTTCTGAGGGCAGGAGAAAGCGATATGTCATGCAGTCTAATCTAAAGATGAGTCAGATGGTTGAAATTAAAATGACCGGGAAAACAGAAGAATAGTTATTTATCAGTTTCTATACAAATAGAGATTTGCACCCAGGTTGATCCCAACATATAAGTTATGTGAGCTCTTATAGACATTTCTATTATTCCTTAAACGCCATTTTCCGGCATTAATGTCCAAAATGCCTGTTGTCAGGTGAGCCTCTGCAAAAATACTGGTCATTCTGGTAACAAAAAACTGAAATCCACCCCCGGCATCCAGATTGATGTCGAATGGTGAAAACAATTCCTTGTCTTTTTCCGGATTACCCAGTTCAATGATTTCTTCTTCATTGTTATTCCATCCATTACCTTCTGTTACAAAATCAACAAGACTTTGTTCCTGCAAGCTCCCATCTTCTTGTTCCCTGAAAAAAGAAACATTTGAGTAAAACAGATAACCAATCGTCACGGAACCAAAAACATATGGGCTGAATACCTCGTGGTCGTACCCTCTCTTTCTTCCAAAGACCTGTTTATAGCTTAGGGGAATTTGTAAGTAATAGTTATTAACCTTCTTTTTTGATAGCACGTAAGTATTGGATTCTGTTCCTTCAATGGTAAAAACATCCGAAAAATGCTGTCCCCATTTAGAGAGCTGGATCCCTGTTTTAAAAGATTGTTTCAAATAATAATCCCAACCGATCATTATACCCAATTGCCCTCCAAATGTAAAGTCAAGTCCTGGTTGAGAATAACCATAGTTTGAAGGATTAATAATGGTAGGAATTCCAATTGAAATTGCCGGAGAAAGAAACAATTGTTTTGGCTTATGCTGAAGTGCCTGCCCCGGTAACTGAACCGTCACCGTAAATGTAAATAAAAGATAAAATAGGTATTTGGACATGCTTTCAAATTAATTTAAACTCTGTTTTTTTTAAGAAAACGCAATATAGAGAAAGAATTGTGTCCGCAGAATCCGGAATTATACTTTTTCAGCAATTTTATTCAGATAACTATTTAACGGATATTGTTCTTTAAAGATATCTGCGACTTTTTGGACAAGATCGCCTGACAACCAGAATTCATTTGAAACCTTCTTAGAAACAACAAAGTGTTTGTTTTTGATCAGGTCCAGATCAGGAAAATCTTTTGGAAACCCCTTAGGTGCTGTTTTAAGCTTTTCCCCCTCTATGCCACCAAACAGATCTTTGAACTTTTTCTCATTTAGTATTTTTTTGAAGCTGTCCGGGTCATTATATATATTTGTTCTGATCGCTTTCAGATAATTCGGTTGGGGCATATAGATACCTCCACCAATAAAGGATTGATCCGGTTCGAAATGAATATAATATCCGGCATTTACTGTTTTTCTGCCACCCTTGGCGATAAATGCACCAAAGTTTGTTTTATATGGCTCTTTGTTTTTTGAAAAACGCACATCCCGGTAGATTCGGAACAAGCATTCTTTTGAGGATTCTACATCAATCGTATCATCGATAGATTTCAATACGGGAATCAGACTATCAATAAAATCAGTAAATTCGGTTTTTGCGCTTTGGTAGAATTTTTCATTTTCCTTAAACCAGTTTCTTTCATTATTAAGCTTCAGGTGAATCAAAAAATTCAATGCGTTTTTCATGCCGGTGTAATTTTAATTTATGAAAAAAATATCCCAACAAAAGAATCCAATCATTCGGATCAGATTGTTATTATTATTGTAATTTATATAAATAGTTCTGGTTTCTTAAATGGAACCAGTGCAAGGATCATCGCATGTTCGTAATATTTCATTCTGTCAATAATATCGTCCGTCATAATTCCAACAGATCCGGATTTTTGTTTTGAATTTGTTTTCCCAAAAACCATATCATCGGCATGCCCCAATTCATATCCCTGTGCGATCAGTTCAGTTACTTTAGGTGGAAGTAAAAAGTGTCCGGTCTGAGCCTTTCCAATCAAACCCTGAGCAGATTCAATCACGATCCATGCGAATGCGAACCAATCATTTTCAATTTTTTGGATTCCGCCCTCTATTCCAACAAAGTAATCCCCGTCAGGAACTGCTGTCTTGAGGTTTTTGACGCGGTTTTTGGCCCCTGTGAATGTTTCGTTGATGCCAATTGGCTGATCGGGAATGTCTGAAGAAACACCCATTCCATTAAAAACAAATAACTGATCCTGAAAAACGCGGGAATACCCATTTTTCGTTGCTTCAATTTTAACCGGGTTTTTTGAAGCCACCCAAACATTCTTAGTCATACAATTTATTTATTCAATGATCAGCTGAGCTGATTTACTGACCGTCGAGTCGTCAAGTTGTAATGTATACATTCCCGCTTGCAGTTCGATTGTTTCAATTGTTATGTATTCCCCTTGATGCGTCTGAATTTTCTGGTGTAAAACCGTTCTTCCAAGAACATCCAATATCCGAACAGAAATTGGTGCATCTGAAAAACTTTCGAATTTGATAAAATCACCTGCCGGATTTGGGAACACCTTTAACTCATCGCCCCAAACATCGCTTACTGAAGTCAAAACCTGACTTTTGCCACAAATCCATTTTTCCGGGTCGAAACTAACTGCAGTCACAACAAACGGAATATCCAATTCAAATAATTGGCCGGAATGGCTTGGGTTTAATTGAATCGTTGTATCCTGGTTTATTCCTGCAAAATAAACAGGAACGGGCATATCAAAGAAATCGACAGATTGTGGATTGGAAGAACTTTGATTTAAAGTCAGCCAGGTTTTATCAGTTGTTTGTTCCCAGATGACTTCATATATAGGATAACCTCCTCCATACAACCAGTCCTTGAAAAATTCATCTAAATCCATTCCACTTTCCTCCTCCAGGTGTTTTTGCAGATCTGGTGTTAGAGCATAATCGTATGCTAAATCAGGGTCGTTTATATAATCATAAATGGCATTGAAAAAAGTTTCATCACCCATTTTATATCGCAACATATGCAAAAGGTAAGCTCCTTTTGCATAAGACAAATTACCGTTAAAAATTCTGTTCACGCTGGTGGTGTCATCAACATAAACGGATCCTGTGGGATCGTTTGTTGCCCGAGCCTGGTTATAACTTTTCCAGTTTTCCCAGGAAGTCGGCGCTGCACCAAAATCATAACAAAGTCCTTCAAGGTAGGTTGCAAAACCTTCATTCAACCATATGTCCTGCCAGGAACCACAAGTGATTTTATCGCCAAACCATTGGTGTGCCAATTCGTGTGCGATCAAGCCGTAGCTGAATCCCCCCATAAAACTCATTGTGGAGTGCTCCATTCCGCCACCCCAGCCAAAATTACAATGCCCGTATTTTTCCTGAACATAAGGGTATTCCCCAAATCTTTCCCTAAAAAACTGCATGATGGGTATTGTGTTTGGTGTTCTGGCCTTAGCGTAATCGACATTACATGGATATATGTAATTCAAAATTTCAAGAGAGTCTCCATTTTCCAACGGAACCCAATCTGAATAAACTTCATATTCAGAAACAGCAAAAGCAACCAGATAGGCCGGTACCGGATAACGGTGACTCCAATGATAGGTTTTGGTGCCGTCGTTATTCAATTTTTCATCCAACAGTACGCCGTTACTTGCTGCACGGAATTTTTCCGGGGTAGTGATCACCACATCGATGCTGTCGTATTTGTCATTCAGTGTTTGCTTACATGGCCACCAATGTTTAGCGCCATATGGTTCAGACAGGGTCCACATAGCCGGAATTTCTTCTGCTCCGCACTGTGAACTTATAGCAAAAGAGCCAAAACCAGATGATGCCGGCTGGCCTTCGTACTTAACCTCAATTTCATGCAGTTCTCCAACCGGCAGGTCTTCATTGAATTCAACCAGAAGTTCATCGCCCACCAACTGTGTAAAAGATAAACTATTGCCCTTATATTTTACTTCAGTAACCAGGATCTGATTGGTAAAATCAAAATACATGGTATTGAAGGGAGCCTTAGTGGGAATGAATTTTGTTTTTGCCTCGCCAACGATATAATAAACGGCAGGATGCACGCTCAGTTCTAAATTACAATAAACGACATCATAATTTCCCGTATTCTGACTTTGGGGTGCTCTTGCATCCGGGCCGGGTTGTTCTCTCGGATACAGGTTGAAAAAATCTTTTTCAAAATCAATTTGAGCAAATCCGCTAATTGAGAATAAAACAATCGTGGTTATTGAGAATAACAATTTTTTTAAGGTCATATCATTTAGTTTATCGATAATTTTTGAGGAGAAACGAAGTTATGTGATTTTGACAAAATATTGCAGTAGATTTGTTTTTTTAAGTAATAAAACGCCTTGTTCTACTTTTATGAAACATTTCTCACTGGTTATATCCCTGCTTTTATTGTTTGCTTGCAAAAGTCAAACGGTCCTTGTTGCACCCACATCTGATGTTATAAACGAAGAATTGGATACTTTGGTTGTCCGTGCATCAAAAACAAATCGACCAGTGTCGGTATTTAACAGTGAATACAAAGCGAGTGCCAGCAGAACTTCTGATCTAATTCACACCAAACTTGATCTGGGTTTTAATATTGAAAAGCGGGAAGTCATCGGTCGGGCCACGCTTGATTTGAGGGCTTATTTTTATCCCGTCAAAACCGTTGAGTTAGATGCTGTTAATTTTGAATTTACGTCTGTTGGAATGATCAAAAATGGTTTTTTTCATAGATTGGATTATGACTATGACGGACAGGGACTTCGGGTTATTCTTGACCGGCCTTATCCAAAAGAGGAGCAAATTCAGCTGCAGATCGATTATATAGCCCGGCCGGAACTGGATGCCAAGAATCAGGCGTATGCGATTGGCTCCGATCAGGGTTTGTTTTTCATTGACCCTGAAGGTACGGATCCGACAAAGCCCACTCAGATCTGGACGCAAGGTGAAACCCGTTATAACTCAAGGTGGTTTCCCACGATTGACAATCCAAATGAAAGATGTACCCAGGAACTGATCGTCAGGGTGGATAATAAATATAAGACTTTATCAAACGGGGTTTTGGTCCATTCCGTGGATAATGGAGATAATACCAGAACGGATCATTGGAAAATGGATCTTCCTCACGCACCGTATTTGTTTAGTTTGGTAGTTGGGGAATATGCGGTTTACAGTGAAAGCTGGAGAAACAAGGAACTATCGTATTACGTATATCCAGAATATGCAGAAGAAGCAAAGGAAATATTTGCCCGCACACCTGAAATGCTGGATTTTTTCTCTGAGGTGACCGGTGTTGAGTATCCCTGGTCCAAATATAGCCAAATTATAGTCAGTGATTTTGTTTCAGGCGCGATGGAAAACACGACTGCTGTGACTTTTTCTGAAGGTTTTTTAAAAAGTAAAGAAGCGTTGGTTGACTACCCAAACGACATGACGGTGGCTCATGAAATGTTTCATCATTGGTTTGGCAATCTGGTTACCTGTGAAAGTTGGGCTAATACTGCTTTAAATGAGGGTTTTGCGAATTATTCTGAATATTTGTGGGTAGAACACCTTAGTGGTGAAACGGAAGCTGATTTTTATCGTGAGACCGAATTAAATCAATACCTAAATAGTTCAAACTATGACACTCATGATCTGATTGACTTTGAACACGAAGATAACGATGCGATGTTTGACGCTCACAGTTATAATAAAGGTGGGTTGATCTTACATATGCTCAGGAGTTATGTTGGGGATGAGGCATTTTTTGCGGGAATAAAAAAGTATCTGTCAGATAATGCCTATGCTTCAGTGGAGGCGCACGATCTGAGACTTGCTTTCGAGACTATTATTGGTGAGGATCTGAACTGGTTTTTTGATCAGTGGTTTTTTGATAAGGGTCATCCGGTTTTGAATGCATCTTACAATTATCTTGAAGGGGAGGGAAAACTTGAGATTGTTCTTGATCAGGTTCAGGATCCGGAAAAGCACAGAAATGTATTTAGATTTCCACTTGAATATCAATTGATCTTTTCGGATGGCAGGGTTGAAACAAATGAACTTTGGGTGGAGGAGCGAAATAATCACTATATGATCGAACTTTCAGAAATGCCGGAGGCCATTCTTTTCAATACCAACAAAGATATTTTATGTACAATTCGATTGGAATTAACACCGGAACAGGAAGCCATAATTTTTAATAGCGAGGTGCATAGTGTTTTTAGGTATCAAGCCATTCAGAAACTAAAATACGAAACTGAATATAAGGATCTGTTTCGAAAAGCACTTTATGATCCATCTGAAAAAATAAGAAGAACCGGCCTTGAATTAATTCAGACTCCCATATCAGTTGATGATATGGCCCGGATTTCTGAAATGATACATTCTGAACATTCTTCTTTTAACAGAGCCCGTGCCTTGCGTTTGTATTTAAAAGAATCGGGAGAAACATCCAGTGATTTTATTGTGCAAATCATTGAAAAGGAAAAATCGGCTACAGTTTTAGCGATTTGTCTGGCCTGGCTGAAAAAAAACGATTTGGATCTGGCTATAAAATACGCGGAGAAATTTCGACAGAGCAAAGCGGTTCAGATTGAGACAGCCGTGGCTGATATTCTTGAAAAAACAGGAAATATTGGTCATCTCCCTTATTTTAAAGATAGGATTTTAACCAAGAGCGTATTCCAATTGATCCCAATCCTAAATGCTTATAACAAGTTGCTGGAAAAACAAAGTCCGGCGGTCATTTTTGAGTATAGTGAGTGGTTGAGCAATTCGGTTCGAAACATGGATTTGTCAGAATACAAAATGAGGTTATTTGACCAATCAATTCAATATCAATTAAATGCATTACGCAGGATTGATTCGGATGGAACTGATATTACAGTTGATGTTAAAAAATATATCCGTGGTCTTGAAAAAATGCTGGACTATTAATTTCCGTAGTCTGAATTGTAATTTTTCTTCTTAAAAATACCAGAGAAGCCAAAGATGCTGCCGATCACACCACCGATGATATGCGCAAACTGAGAGATATTATCAGCTTCCAGGCCATTCATGAATTCTTTCCCAATAAATAAAATGGCGACCAATACAAAGGTGATGGGAATTTCACCACCTCTGGAGTTTGTGAAGGAAACCAAAAGAATAAGCATGAAGACAACTCCGCTTGCCCCCATCAGGCCTGTATTAAATAAGAACAGATTCAATAATCCTGATAAAACTGCCGTGATAAAAAACATCATCAGCGTGTTTATGCTTCCATATTTTTCTTCGATGATCGGTCCCAGCAATAAAACAAAAGTCATATTTCCAAGCAGGTGTTCCAGGTTAGCATGTCCCAGAACGTGTGTAAAAACAGTTGGGTAATAGAGAATTGAACCAGAAACAAGGCCTTCTCCCACTGAAAAGAAAGGAGTAAGTGATCCGCCTAAAAATTCATTGAGGAACAAGATCACCGTACTCAGTATTGAAAAAGTTAAAACAACCGGTGCGTTGTATTTTATCCTCATACGATTAATTTAGCCTTGTGATTCTTTCTCTAATATTTTGCTATTTTTTCAATGCCTCAAATCTTTCCAGACCACACTCCAGAAAAGCTTTATATTCTGCTTTATCTGGTGTATAAGCAACCGGTCTGTTCAGGATTTTTCCTTCCGGAGAACTCAAAACATAGTAAGGTTGGGAGTTTCTTCCAAAATGTATGGCCTGAAAATCGGCCCATTTATTTCCAACGGTTCTCATTTTCTTTCCACTAAATGAAGAAATAAAGCTTTCTTCCAGTGGTTTTCTATCATCAACATAGAGTGAGATCAGGACATAATCATTTGTGATAATGTCATTGATGTCATTTTCACTCCATACATTGTCTTCCATTCTTCTACAATTCACACATCCGTACCCCGTAAAATCGATCAGGATCGGTTTGTTTTGTTCCTGAGCATATTTTAAACCTTCATCATAATCGTGGAAACAATCAATATTCAGCGGACAGTGTTTTGGTAATATGTAACTATGACCTGCTGGTGGCGCCAAACCTGAAAGCAAGTTTGGAGTAATGAAGGTATTGGATTGCTTATTTACCATAAAACCAGATGCGATGTATGCGGCAATAAGCAGCATAAATACACCTCCTGCCCATCTTCCGGTGGTTATTTTCTTAACGGGGGGATCCATTTTGAAGCGGAGTTTTCCCAGATAATACAAGGCCATTGCGATAGCAATAATTACCCAAAGTCCAACAAATAATTCATAGGGCATAAACTTCCAGTTCATCGTCAAGTCAGCGATGGAGAGGAACTTAAGAGCCAGTGCTATTTCAATAAAACCAAGGGTGACTTTTACGATATTCATCCAGCTTCCAGACTTTGGCATTGAATTCAGCCAACTTGGGAACATGGCAAAAAGTGCAAATGGCAATGCGAGTGCTATTGAAAAACCAAGCATTCCAAAAAGAGGTCCAACCGGGATTGTTCCCAGGATGGTTGCGCCTCCGCCAGTAGCTGTTTCAACCAAAAGTGTTCCGATAATGGGACCCGTACATGAAAAAGAAACCAGGGTCAGGGTAAATGCCATAAAGAAAATACCAACCAGGCCGCTTCTTTCAGCCATTTTATCAGATTTATTTGCCCACGAACTTGGAAGGGTAATTTCAAAATACCCAAAGAACGAAATGGCAAAAACGATAAATAATATTGCGAAACTTATGTTGAACCAGGCGTTAGTCGAGAGTAGATTCAATGCATCTGCACCAAACACCCCTGTTATCAATAATCCAAGTACCAGGTAAATGACTATTATGGAAAGGCCATAGTAAATAGCATTTCTAATTCCTTTTGCCCGGGTGGTACTACTTTTTGTGAAATAACTAACTGTCAGGGGTATCATTGGAAATACGCAAGGAGTCAGAATAGCAATAAGTCCGCCTCCAAATCCCAATAAAAAGATGAGCCACCATGAGCTGCTTTTTTCTTCCGGTTTTTCGGTATTGTCGCAAGAACTTTCTTCGAATTCTTTATCAAAGCTATGTTTCGAAACCGGAGTCAATGCGTCCTCTGAATCATTTGTTATATCAGTTGATCCCAGATCCGGCACATATGTAACTGATTTAAGATTGATAAGGTCAAACCCAAAATCTTGTTGCAAATTAATACATCTTGTATCATCGCAAGACATATAATCCAGATAGCCATTGAGTGCCTTAGTTGCATCCAATACTTTTACACGTTGTCTGATCTCATAAGGTTTTTCAGACATAAATTTGATAACATTTACGCCATCAAACATCGGATCTTTACCTTCTTTTTTCTTACCAGTTTCGATCGCATCACCCGTCACCTCGATTCCGTCGGCATTATCGAAATTAATTGATGTTGGTATTGGGCCATTTTCCTCCGTATACATGGAATATACGCACCACGAATCAAGCATGGTAGCCCGATAGATCAGATCATATTCATCATCTGTTATTTTTTCCACGGCAAATTCCCATTCAACCGGTTTGATCAGTTGGTTTTGTTGATTTGCATTTGTGTTGTTTTCAACTTGTCCTTCAGTTTCCTCGTGCAGCTTGTTACTACTGGGTATTATTCCCGTATTTGATTCTGTTTCTTTATTTTCCTGTTGTTTGAATTCAAAGGAAAAATCTTCATCGGTAGGGGGTAAACATCTGGTATCATCACAGGTCATAAAAGTCAGATATCCTGTAATTGGTTTTGATTTATCACTTATTTTAACCTTTTGAGTAAAAACGCCCTGGTCATAAAATTTGGCGATGTCCATTTCAAAGACTTTGTCATATTTCTCTTTAAGGTTTCCGCTTTCTGCAGCCGTTCCGATCAATTCATAATTATCTCCTTCATCGAAAGTAAAACTGGTTGGAACCGGGCCTCCATCCTGAATAAACTGAGAATACACAGCCCAGGTTTTATCAATATTGGCTGTAAAAATCAAATTATATTCTGAATCGGATATTTGTTCACTTTTCCAGGACCATTTTACAGGGTGCAATACCTGAGCCTGGATAAATTGATTAGCAAGGAGAAATATTCCAAAAATTAGTAAAAAGCGTTTCATTGGTATTTATTTTAATAAATATAAAGAAGGGTTCCATACAAAACTTTACTTGTCTTGTGATTATTATGCCTGAAACCGAAATAGAAGGCAAATTTATTCATATAGTTTTTAAGACTTTGTGATAAAGTACACAGAATCAAAACCAGAAGTGTGAAAAAATAATAAAAAACAGAATAAAGAAGTGCAGTAATTCCAAACCCAAGTCATTTTTAAATCGATTCATTAACATACTTCCACAGATTGAAAGCGGTAAAATTAAAATGATCAATCCCGAAAATAACATCTTGTTAAGGTTAAAACTTAAGCACAGTATACCAAAAAAGAGTATCCAGTAAATAAGGTTTACTTTTTTCTGAGATTGTATGCTTTTTTTAATCGTAAATTTTCTATAGTAGATAAATGAACTTATTGTTAATATCAATAACAACAGGAATATCAACAACTCATTTAATTTAATATTGTTGATGGAAAAAACCCAGGAAAACTGTTCTGAAAAGCCGGGCATTATTTGTACGTCTCCATAATTCCAAAACCTAAAAAACAAGCCAAAAAGAAACACCAGGACAAAGCCAACCAAGATCTGAATAAAATCACGAAACTTAATTTTTCTCAGTGTGGCGGTACTCAGAAAAGCAAAGATCAGGAAAAGAAAGTGCGGGGAGAAAAACATAGTACTAAGGCCTACAAAAAAGCCGGTATTAAACAAATGTATTGATGCATTTGGTTTTTGATATACCCTGAAAACACTAGAAATTCCAATACTCAGGAAGCTAACTGATATTAGATGTGGCGACACCCAGAACATATCCTTATGGATGGAAGTTAAAAGAATAAAAAGCATTCCAGGATATAAATTAATTTCTCTGGCAATTCTATTTTTAATAACGATATGGTTGATTATTACTGCATTCAGGAAAATAATAAAGCTGGCTAGCATCACATTCCATATGTAGGTTCCGGGCAGATGTTGATCTAAGAATTTATAAGCCACACTTGGGTTCTCTATGTTTATTGGCCAGTTGGGGGTGCCAAAAAACACCCATACCCTTGTTAAAATTGTATAGGGAAATAATAAAAGGGTAAATACAAACCAATTCTTTCTAAATAATTGAACCACTTTACGTATTATTTATTGTTAGTCAAGTGTTTATATATGCGTTAAAATGAAAATAATAATTAATATGCAATATATAACAAACATTTAAGTTTTTGAAATTCTTCTGTTTAGAACTCTGTATAATATTAGCTAATTTATTTTCTATTGGGGATTAAAATTCAGCTTTAGCATATTTTTGATAGTTTTGTATCAAATGAATAACCAAATCCAGGCATGGGTAAGAATCTTACATATGAGGAATTTAGTGCCAAACTTTTGCTGTTCGGTGAATATACCGTACTGACAGGATCTTCGAGTCTTGCTATTCCATTTTCCGGGTATCAGTTTCGGTTTTGTAATACCAGAAAAAATCAATTTTCCGGTTTAGTGAAATCCTTTTATGACTTCTTGAAATCAATAGATTTTTCTGAATACGACACGACGTTTTATCATTCAGAATTTGAAAAAGCCTTCATGGGTGGTCTGTATTTTGAATCCAACATTCCGATTGGATATGGATTAGGTAGTTCCGGAGCTTTTACGGCGGCTGTTTATAACAAATTTTTTAAAAAAGTAGAGAATGCTTCACCAGAAGAACTACGAATGCTATTTTCTGCCATTGAGAATTTTTTCCATGGAAAAAGTTCTGGTATTGATCCACTGATCATTTACTTAAATCAGGGTATTTTCAGAGATAAAAATAAAAACATCATTCCTATTGATTTTAACTTAACCGCATTTGGCAATTTGAGTTTATCGCTGATCAATTCGGGTATTTCCCGCAGTACGGCTCATTATGTAAGTATCTTTAACCACAAGATAGGGTACAGTGATTTTTTAGAAAATGAGATTCATCCGCTTAGTGAAATAAATAATAAAGTTATAAGCGGTTTGATGGAAAAGGGAAGTGGTTTTGATCTATTTCCATATTACAAGGATATTTCAAAGCGACAGTTTATGTTTTTCAAGGAAATGATTCCTAAAAATATATACCCGATCTGGGAGGCAAGTTTAAAGCTTGAAGACCACGCCATAAAATTATGTGGTGCAGGTGGGGGAGGGTTCTTTTATCTTTTGTCCAGGGACCGGTCGGCTTTCAGACAAGCTTTTCCTAAAATTGAAGTTATTAACATTTACAATTAAAAACTGTTAGCAAAGGGTGGAGTTGTTATTAGTTAAGTATAGTGATATATATATATTTATTATATGTACTTTTTATATACAATTCTAACACATATTCCAAACACCAAAAAATCTAAAATCCTAAAGTTTTTATTGTGTTAGTAGGATATACACAAAAAATGTAAGAATGTTAATATCTTGACATTCAATTGATTAAATCTAATATTTCATTATTTTACTGTGGATAACATCTTAATACAGAGAGTACATAATATTTGATAATATACTTATACACATACTCACAGCCTTAATAATAATAGTATTGTTTTAATTTAAATTTAGATATTATTTATTAATGTGTTTGAAAAAATCCATTCCCCATTTTAAAATAAAATCTACTATCTTTAAGTTTTTAAAACAAAAAACAACACATATAATGAATGATGAAATAAGAAAATTAGAACCCAGTGTTTTGTGGAATCATTTCACAGATCTGAATGCCATTCCCAGACCGTCAAAGCGGGAAGAGCGTGCCATACAATTTGTACAGGATTTTGGATTGCGATTGGGTCTTGAGACCATTCGGGATGAAGTTGGTAATGTTATAATAAAGAAACCTGCTACACCAGGCATGGAAAATTGTATACCTGTTATTCTTCAGGGGCATGTGGATATGGTGCCTCAGAAAAATAAAGATGTAGAATTTGATTTTGACAAGCAAGGCATCAATATGTATGTTGACGGAGATTGGGTTAAAGCTAAGGGAACGACTTTAGGTGCGGATAATGGGATAGGGGTTGCAGCTGCGATGTCAGTTTTGTCTTCTAACGATATATCGCATCCACCACTGGAAGCTTTGTTCACTATGGATGAAGAGACGGGTATGACAGGAGCTATGGCCCTTAAATCGGGTTTATTGGATGGTAAGATACTTTTAAATTTGGATTCTGAGGATGAAGATGAGATTACGATAGGTTGTGCAGGAGGAATTGATGTCACGATCAACAATCAATACGAATTAAAAAAAGTTAAGAAGTCAGCTGTTGCTTATACGCTTACTGTAAAAGGTTTGAAGGGTGGACATTCTGGTATGGAGATACATATAGGCAGGGGAAATGCCAATAAGATCATGAACCGTCTTTTATGGATGGCACAATACAGGTTTAACATCAGAATTAGTTCTATTGACGGTGGAAGCCTCAGAAATGCGATTCCAAGAGAGAGTACTGCTGTAATCGTGATGAACGCCAAGTTTGAAAAGAAATTTAAGAAATTCATTAAGGAAGAGAGAGAGATACTGAAGGCTGAGTATAAAACAACAGATCCTGATATTGATATAATTTCAGGTTCAACTGAAAAACCAGAAAATTTAATGGATAAGGATTCTCAAATTCTATTGTTGTCAGCAGTTTATGCAAATATGAATGGAATTTTTAGAATGTCGCCTGATGTTGCGAATCTTGTTCAGACTTCAAATAATCTTGCGAGGGTTTCAGTTAAGGATGGAGAGGTTGAGATTCAGAACCTAACCCGTGGAGCTGTTGATTCAGAAAAGATGGATTTGGCTTATTCTATTCTTGCTACTTATGAGAATACAGGTGCAGAAATTACGCTTGACGGAGCATATCCCGGATGGGCACCTGTTCCTGATGCACTAATCAACACTTTACTTACGGATGTATATAAGAAAGAATTTGGTAAAGAGCCGCATATCATGGCTTGTCATGCAGGTTTGGAATGTGGTATAATTAAAGAAAATTATCAGGATGTAGATATGATTTCATTTGGCCCCAACATCAGAGGACCTCACTCTCCTGATGAGCGAGTTCAAATTTCATCTGTTGGAAGATTCTGGGGATTGCTTAAAAACACATTAGCGAGTATGCCTAAAGTTGGTTAAACGCTTTATGTATAAAAAAGAAAAACCTGATGTATTGTACATCAGGTTTTTTTTATGATTTTAAAAATTTATTTTTGGGTTATTATTCAGGTATTTGAGCTCCTGCTTCACTATTTGCGCCGAACAGCAACAATGTTTCTTTCCACGGATATTTATTCATGAACATAGAAGCTGAAGAATTCATTTTTCCTTGTTGATTCATTCCTAAAGCCCTTGCCCATTGATTTTCGCTTGAATTAGGATCATAATCCAGTGTTTCTTTATAGCTGGCTGCAAAAAATCCTTTTAAATATGCTTTATTGACATTCATTTCGGGAGCTTCTCCTTTATTGTTTGATATGGATTCAAATTCCAGATCTTCAAATTCGTCTACATATATTTTTAGTTCGACATTGCTCGCTGGGTAATATTCCATATCTCCTCCTTTATTTCCGAAGAAAATGTTATTGTCGATCTTAATGTATTCATCTTTACAGAACCTTGAGTTGTCAATGCCTCCCATAATATTTGCACCTATAATATTATGATGAATATTGTATTGTAATTTGGTCATTATTCTAACCCCATATCCCATATCAAGGTAATCCTTTAATCTACTCCAGGTAAAGAGTATGGTATTGTTGGCTATTTCTACGTCACCGCAAGAAATCATATCTGCTTTTTCCTTACTTCCAGCACACGTTCCAAAGATCTCAATTGCTGCCATTTTATTTGCAACGAAAACATTGTTCAACACCTTGAATGAACCACTTTTATGTGCAGCTTGAAGCCCAAAATTGGCACCATTTACAAATACACAATTTTGAATGGTAACATCACCTCCCTGAACACCAGAACGAATTGAGATGCAAGGCTCGTCAACTGTACTATTTTTACCTGTAAGATGTTCTGTTGGTAATCTTAATAATCCTCCTTCTACACCTTCCACAAAACCTTTTTTAGGATCATAAAGGTTTCTTTCCCCCATTTCCCAAACGATATTGTCAATGAATGTACCATCAACTTCTTTTGTAAACCTTAACAAGGCCTTTCTTCCTTTGCTTGCACTTTTGTTATCGGGTTGAAACAAGGTAGGGTGGTTGATAATATCTTGTTGTGTAAAGTTTTCATCCCAGCTTCCCATCAAAATTAATGGTACTTCAGATTCTAAATAGCCCATTCCAAATGTACCACTATAAACGCCTTCTGCAATGTAGATCTTATCGCCAGGTTTAACCAGCTTCATCGCTTTATCTATATTTTTTAATGGCTGGGTTTTACTTCCATCGTTTTTATTTTTGCCTTGCTTTGAAACATAATATATTCTTGCACCACTAACATTATTTTCTTCTGTTTCTGCAGCCTTATCTTGTTTCTTTTCTGATTTTTTAAAAGAGTTGGCTTTAGTCTTAATTTTGGAAAGATTGATTTGGCCTTCAAGCTGTGGTGACATCATAAATGCACCTACGATCAATAGTAGATGGAACGCAAATTTTTTAGTCATGTTTATTGATTTATTGTTTTACAAAGAAATATCTATTAAATCATTCTCAGAAACAAAACGAAAAAGAAAAGGTACATTTATTTTGCAAAGAATAATAGCTTTACAAAAACTAAATTCTTGTTTCAGTGTATAATTCAGTCGATTATTCCGAATTAGTACAAAACTGAATGAAATACATTACATAGCTTTAATAAATGTTCCACGTGGAACATTTATTAATAGATTGAAACGCCATTGAGGTTAATTTCTGTTTGGGTGTGTTCGAATCCTATTTTATGAGTTTTAAATATTGCATTAAGTTTTAATTCAATTTCATCAGCGATTAAGCTATTTGGGCTGGCAATAAAAATGCCGGGGCCTAAACCAGCAAATCCACAACCAAAAGCTCCTTTAGAAATTGAGAGTTCTTCTATATCCTGGAAATAAGGATATAGATGTTTTAATTGCTCTTTTAATAAATTGTCCTGCAGGCTTTCCGAAAACAGATTAAAATCCGAAGTATATAACGAACTGATCATTGTTGCAATATTGCCACCGTTAATTATGGAGTTTTTTAGTTTATCAGATTTATCTATGAAATTTAATTTTTCCTGTTCATTGAATACAATATCAGGTTTTATCAATGTTAACTTAATCCCTGTTGGCGCATATATTTTTTGAAACTTTTCCGTTTTGTCATTTTTGTATAAAATTATTCCACCAAATAATATGGAACACACCTGGGCAGGGAATGGGTTAATATTGAATTTTGTAGCTGCCGCTTCTGCAAATGGCAACAGATCATATCTTTTTAATGGTTTTCCCAATAGTGCGTTTACAGCGAAAACGCCTGCAACGGCTGAAGCTGCATTTGAGGAGAAGCCACTATTTAAGGGAATGTTTTTTGTGAGTATAAAACTAATTCCGGTTTTCTCATTTAAATAATCAAGGAGTAACTGACCCGCAAGGCTGGCACTATTGAGATGTACTTCTTTGGACATTCCTTTTTTGTAACCGCTTATTGATTCAATTTTGACCCCATTGTGTTTAGTTGTCAATCTAGCCTTTAATTCATCTCCCAGATGATTTACAGCTACGCTCATAATCGAAATTCCAGTTGAAAAACCCGCAATTGATGCTGGTGCAAACACCTTTACTCCTGTATTACCGCTCATATTTTGATTTAATTAATTTTCACTATATTATAGACCTTGGATGTATCCGCCTCATTATTCGTCGGAAAATTCCACCATTTTCTTTCTATACTCCGTTAAAACAACCGATTTTGAGAGGAAACCTGCATATTGACCTTGGTTAATGACCGGGAGATTCCACATGTTAGAATCTGAAAATTTCTCCATAACGGTTTCCATTCTGTCTTCTATGTCAATATAAAACGAAACAGCTGTCATAAGCTGTTCGACATAGATGTCTGTATATAATTCGTTCTTGAACATGATTTGCCTGATCTTGTCCAGATATAATATTCCTTCCAATTGGCCATCATTATTTACCACAGGAAATATGTTCCGTTTGGAATTTTCAATGGCCTTAATGATTTCACCCAGGTTTGACCGGGGAGAAATACTGCTAAAGTCGGTTTCAATCACTTCAGAAATATTCATGTGATGTAAAATAACCTTGTCTTTATGGTGCGTTAATAATTCCTTCTTTTGTGCAAGCTGCCTGTTGTATATGGAGTGGGGGACAAATAATTTGACTGTTAGATAAGATAAGATCACAGTGATCATTAGTGGAATCATCAAAGTATAACCACCAGTTAGTTCTGCGATCAGAAAAATTGCAGTCAGCGGTGCGTGCAGAATGCCTGCAAATACACCTGCCATTCCAACAAGTGTGTAGTTTGTTTCATTCAGATCAAACTTACCCACTATATTCATTACTTTGGCAAAGACAAATCCAATTGTTGCACCAGTGAATATGCTTGGTGCAACCACGCCACCAACGCCTCCCGCTGCCAATGTAAGTGAGGTCGCGATTACTTTAAAAAGAGCCAGTCCAATCAATAAAATTATGATGACAGCCATATTCTCCCTGTGGGAGAAAAACGGGCTGTGGTCCACGATTTTCTGATAATCACCAGATAAGAGGTCGTTAATCGTGGCATAACCCTCCCCAAATAAGGCCGGGACAGCAAAAATCAGTATACCTAACATCAAGCCGGCAACAACAAACCTGGTCAATCTTTTTTTGAGTAATTTCATATTATCCTCAATAAACCAGAATATTCTTTCAAAGTAAATGGAAATCAAACCCGTAACTAAACCAAGTAAAAGATAAAAAGGAACATCTGAAACCTGATAGTTGGCCGCAATATCTACCTTGATCAGGAAATCCCCGCCGTATATCACTTTATTCATAATAACCCCACTTATGGAGGCAGCTAATAATGGGAGAATCGAGAAACTGGTTAGATCCAGCATCAATACTTCAAGAGTGAATATAAGTCCGGTGATCGGTGCATTCAAAGAACTGGCCATTGCACCTGCTGCGCCACAAGCAAGTAACAAGGAAGTTTGCTTATAGGTTAATTTGAATTTTTGACCAAAAAAGGATCCAATGGCGCTACCAGAAGCAACGGCAGGTCCCTCAACTCCAGCTGAACCACCAAAACCCACTGTGATAGCTGTAGTGAATAAAGGTCCGAAAACGGTCTTTAGTTTTAAAATGGATTTCATTTTAGCGATCGCGTACAAGGCTGTTACGATACCGTGGCTATTTTCCTGTTTGAGGATGTATTTCATGATCACCATAACAATAAAAATACCGATCATAGGATATACAAAGAACATCACATTAAAATACCCACCTGCAAAAGATTTGATCAAAATGTCCTTAACGAAATGAACACTACTTTTCAATAAAACAGTACCTAAACCTGCAAAAGCACCAACTAATATACTGATAATCAATATATAGTATCGTTCTTGTATGTTTTTCAACCGCCAGTTTGAGAAATTGCCCCAGTTAAAAAGTGAATGCATTTAGAAATTAATCAAATAAAGATCAGATAAAATAGTACTAAAATATAAAGGTATCAACATTATTATGAATCAGGCCAATAAAATAAATAAATGTAATATCTCGATAAAAAATCAGTCAAAAAAATATTCTAATTAAGCAACCAAATAGTGCGTATATTAGTAAATGACCATTTTTTCATTGTAAACCCTGTTGTCTATAATAAACTGGAGCAGATAAACACCAGGAGTTAAAGATTGAAATTTAAGAACTTGTTCTGTTGTTTTGAGATTAGTTAAATTGTTTAACAAAATACCAGAATCATTAAACAGTTTTATGGAGTATAATTCATGACTATCCCTGTCAAACAAAATTTGAAATTGTCCCCTGGAAGGATTGGGAGTAATTTTGATCTTAAGCCCAATGGTTTCTTTGTTGGACAAAACCTGATTGGAAGAACCCGGTGTTGGGTACATGGCGGATAATAAATCAGAACCATCCGGAAATCTTCCAAATGACACATCTTTTTCCTGTGCCCCAAAATCAAATCCATTCAGGAAAAGAAATTCATCACCCTGCTTTTCAAAAACACCAATAAACTCCCCACTTTTACTAAGTTTAAATGAAGCGTGAAGATCACCTTGTTCTTGCTGATCATCTGCCCAGACAAGCAGGAAATCTCCGGGTTCGATAGAGATAAACGGCAGTTTCCATTTTCCTCCATTAAACCGATCATCCGATAAGTATTTATTTCCCAGGAATATTGAATTTGTTCCAGAATTATAGAGTTCTATCCAATCATCAAATTCTCCGGATTCATCTGAATTAATACTTGAATTATCTGTAAGTATTTCATTTATAACGAGTAAGTTATCAGAATCACCAAATCCGTAGGTATCAAATCCGCAAACAGGATATCTCCCCGAATTATTCAAATCATCTTTAGCGGTTAAATAATATTCAAGGGAACCCTCGGTGGTGTTGATTGGAAAAATTCCTGCGTAACTACCATCGCCTGGCGTATTGTCAGGAAAGATGCCATTATCAAGGAGATCGAAGCAGACTTCAGCACCCTCATTTTGAGTGTAACAACACTGAACATTCTGAATATTTCCATCATCCTCTAAGGCCCCATATACCCATAACTCATTGTTCTGCCGATGCAGATATACATTTCGAATCACCGGATCAATATCTACCATTTCCAACTGTCCCAGGGCGGTGTTTTTTCTCGTTGTAATAAACGGCTTCAAACCATAAGCCACGTGAGATGCATCCAGCGCCTTGGTGTAGGAATCTAAAAAATCCTGGTAACTAAAGCCATAATCCATCGGACTGAAAGGATCCTGCTCAACGTCGGCGGAAATCATGGACCTCTTCTCGTCTATTAGTGGAAAAAGATCAATCTCATTAAAGTATGTTTCTATGAATTTATCTAAATAATAACTGAGTCGATCCCTGTGTGCAGGTGGCGCCAACAAATTGTAAAATAGCGGTCTTTTTTCACCATGTTTACCCCAATCATAGATGTTACGTGTTCCCCAGTCCCTGTTGAGCCAGTCAATTCCAAGCGTATTGTCGAGATCGTAGGGTATGTACTCAAATTTTCCTGATTGAGGGTTTTTGTAGAGGTAGAAATTGTTTTTATTGTACAGGGGGCCATCCCAATTGCCTGAAAGGATATCAAAAGCAATAGCACGGATCATGTTATCCACATTCAAGACCCGATCCAATTCGCAAGGAAGATCGTCGATGCTAGTATTGTTGAGAATGTCAATAAATTCAGCTAAATCTGAATAATCATTTTCCCCAACATTGGTTTTGAGGTCATAAGCCCTTCTGTTGCCGGAAGTGAATTTGTAATCATTTGGATTTGAACTGATATAATTCAGGTCAGCGGGCCAAAGACATTTATACAGGTTGCCATTTTGGTTCCCAAACCTGGACTGAATAAATTCTTCATCAATATGTTCCACGTTTATATATACACCATAAAAATCTCCATTCATATAGAGATTCACATGATTGGCCCTGGGGGCCGGAATATTGAAATTATTCAACATATCCGCACATACCTTTGATCTTATGATGGAGGGATCATTATGTTCCCCGTTTAAATTCATCTTTTCAACTCCCCGAAATTTCCTGCCCGGCTTATAGGTATTGAAGGATATTTTAAAAGACTTTTTTTCTGAATTTCTTGATGTATTACCTCTTAATCGAATTCCGACATCTTTCAATGTATCGAGAATCTCCCCATTATCAAAAATGAAATCAGCCATATAATGGTGGTCACTTTCTGCATTGACCGGATCCATGAGGCTTTCGAGAGAATCAGCTGAGAACATGATATCAATTCTAGGTACGGTAGTGTCTGAAAATACGGGTCCGTTTTCCGGCAGGACGAGTTGTGAGAATACAGACTGAGAAAAGATCAAAAAAACAAATACTATATTGAAAATTATTTTCTTCATTTGAATGTTGACTGACGAATAAAAATTTAAATCAGCTGCTAAGGTCACAAAACAGATTCAATTTAATGTATAAAACAATAGAATAACAAAGAATCATTGGATTAAAGATATTGCAGCAGAATAGTCCGGAAAGGAGCGGGTGCATAAAACAAAAATCGAACCCGGAAATAAGATCTGGATCTAAATCATATGTTTTGCTCGTAATAATAAAAGTATTTTAATAAATAAATATATAAAACATTAATAATTAGTATGTTAAATATTTTTATTTAAATAAAAACTTAAAGCATTTTTAAAAGATGTAAAGGGGGTAAATACCTGGAATTAATGTCATTGGAATTATTCAGGCAGGCTTATTTTACATATGACAGGGTAGTGATCTGAAAATTTCTTGTATACCGTTCTGTAAGCGTCAATCCTGAAAAAATCCTGAACGATGATATTGTCAATTCGTAGCATGGGGATTCTCCCCGCATAGGTATGCCCAAGTCCGCTTCCGGCCATGGCGAATGCATCCTGAAAGCCCCGGGATAAAACCCGGTGAGAATAGGAAACAGGGGGGTCATTAAAATCTCCGGCCAGAAGCACCGGATATGGGCTTTGATCCATGTGTTTTCTTACTTTTTGCGCCTGAAGCGCCCTTATCCCAACAAATTTTTTGTACTTACTGAGAATAGAACGCACTTTTACCGGATTCAATTTTCTGTTTTTTTCCACTTCTTCTGCAACGATGTCAGCTTCTATGGATATATCATTTGACTGAAGGTGTAAGGAATAGACCCTTACGGTATCAGTTTGAATCAGGATATCAGCCCAAACACAGGAGTTGGTTTTGGTTCCAAAATCGATATGGCCATTATTCACGATCGGGAATTTGCTAAAGATGGCCGTACCCTTATGATCTGGAACATGAGTATAATCATAATGTCCAGTTATTAAAGACTTTGTGTGGTTGTTGGATTCCTGAGCGCATAGGATATCCACATTCAGGTCCTTTTTTATGAAAGCGGCAAATTTTGCTGATTCCGCCTCTTCGTATTTAAAAATGCCTCTATTAAAATTACCATACCCATTATGTAAATTATAGGAGCCGATAGAGAAATCATATTCAGCAACATCTTTGGGTGCGGAAAACGATACAGTCAATGGAATGTAATTCGAACCGATAAACAGGCACAGTACAGACAGCCAAACCCGTTTCCAGTTATTAACGATCCAAAATAGAATAAACATCACGTTAAACAACAACAAAAGGGGAATCACTAAACCTAAAAAGGAAAGGCCCCAGAAACTATCGGGATTGATATAGGGAGATAGGAAAGCAAGCAAGGTGGTTGCCACCAGAATAATATTAAGATAGAATAGTATTTTCCTGATTAACTTCACTTATGATTTTTACTTGCCAGGAATAAAAACTCTTTTTCTTCGTCTGTAAGTTGATCGTAACCAACTTTATTTATTTTATCGAGGATGCCATCCAGTTTTTTTTGAAATTCGGGATCAGTTGAATCGGATTTTTTAGGTTTCACCATATTGTTGTCAGAACGGTGAGAAACCCTCAATGGAGACCTTCTGTGTTTTTTAGCTCTGAACACATTCGTAAGTTTATTCCAAAATCCATTAAAACCTTCAGAAAGGTCAACACCTCTTTTTAGGTTTGAAATAAAAAACCAACCAAACAGCGCACCGCCAAGGTGGGCGAAATGTCCTCCGGTATTATTATTTCCGGCAGTTCCTATCATATCCATCAATAATAAAACAACAACGATATATTTTATACTTACGGGACCAACCAGGATGAGCCGAACTTTATAATCCGGTGCAAGAACGCCTGCCGCCACAACTGTTGCCATAACTGCTGCGGACGCCCCCACCGCTGTTGCCCCCATATATTGCTGTGGCAGAACAAAATAATAAGAAATAATGTAAATTATTGCACCGGTAAGTCCGCCATAAATAAACAGAGGCAGGATTTTTTTGTCACCGATCAGGTCACCAATGATCGTACCGAACCAATAATACAAAAGCATATTCCAGAAAATATGATAGAGACCATCGTGAACAAACATATGGGTAATAAAGACCCAGGGATGTTTTAGGTTCCACCAAATATCGGAAGACAGGGCAAAATACGGAATTAAGGCACTATAAAGGGATGGGATCAGGTAGCGAATAAGCACCCCGATAACCACGAACACCATGATATTAACAATCACCAGCTTGTTCAGCATACTTCCATGCTTCAGCATGTCTTTGATATCTTGAAGAATCGATCTGAACATAAATGACTATAAATTAATCTTGTGTCTGAATTTGAACAAAATAAAACCAAACAAAGCACCACCCAGGTGTGCAAAGTGAGCAATATTATCACCGCCCCTCATTCCCAAAACGAATTCAATAATAATAAGAATTGGAATAAAAATTCGTGCTTCTATTGGAATTGGTGGAAAAATGAGCATTAGTTTTTGTCTTGGAAATTGTAAACCAAAACCAGCAAGTAAGCCATAAACAGCACCACTGGCACCTACGGCAGGCACATTCAGGATCTGATTCAAATTGCCCAGATCGCTATCCATATAGTTTTTGCCTTGTGTCAAAACGGAACGCCCTTCATTATAAACGGTTTCATACATACCAGGTGGAATATCATCTGCGATCATTGTGAGACTGATGTATTTCACGAACATATGCAATCCGATCGCCCCAAAACCTGCTATCAGATAATAGAACAGAAAGAATTTTGGTCCCCAATAATTTTCAAGGACTGTCCCAAACATATACAGCATAAACATGTTGAAAAATAAGTGCATCAGATCCCCGTGCATGAACATATGTCCAATCAACTGAACGGGTAGAAATTCTTTTGATGCCGGATAATAAGCTTCAACAAAGTAGCTGAATTGAGGTAAGATCAATCCAAAAACAACGAAAACGACCACATTAATAATGATCAGGTTCTTTACGATATAACTGATGTTGAACATATTCAATAATTAAACCTGTTACAGGGCATTTTTATTTGGACATAAAACTTTTACTCAACGCATCCAGATCATAGCTAATAAAACATTTTTTACCCATGGGGTTCGTATATGGATTTTCGCAAGCAAACAACTCGTCCACCAGTTGTTGCATTTCTTCCACACTCAGATCTTTCTTGCGTTTTATCGATGCACTAACAGCAAAAGAACGTGCAAGGTTCTCATTTATTCCCAAATGAAACTCAATATTAGACGAATAACTATCAATGAACTGATTGATCAACTCGTGAAAGTCCCTTTTTTCCTTAAGTCCCACGGGTACACCTTTAAAAATAAATGTATTTTTCCCAAACAACTCCAAATTAAAACCCATCGTTTCAAGTTGGGGTAGAATTTCGGTCAGTATTTTTGTTTTTCCAGGCTCAAATTCAATGGTTTCCGGGAATAATTCATGCTGGGTTACTGGTTTTTGTTCAGACAGAAGTCGAATGTATTTTTCATAAAGGATCCTTTCGTGTGCATGCTTTTGATCAACAATAATAAATCCGGATTTGATCTGACAAATTATATAGCTCCCATGAATCTGAAAAGGGCCTTTTCCAAATGATTGAACCTGTTCTGATTCGGGTGATGAATAATTTTCCTGATCCATGGTACCAGCAAAATCAAACATACTCTGTTCAGGTTCCGGTGGATTATTTACGCCTTCCGGATTATTTACGCCTTCAAAAACCTGTTGCCATTCATCCTGACCACTCCTCGGTGTATTTTTATGAAAACCATCACTATAATGTCCACCCGGTTTCTTTTTAAAAAGATCATCTACTGTTTGGTCTTTTTCAAAATCCAGCAAAGGTGTTACACTGTATTTTCCCAATGCTTGTTTGACAGAAACCCGCAAATAATTGTATATCAATCGTTCTTCCTCAAACTTGATCTCTTGTTTGGTAGGATGAATATTGATGTCAATGCGATTGGGGTCAATTTCCAGAAAGATAAAAAACACAGGAAATTCATCCGCAGGAATAATATTTTCGTATGCCAGTTTAATGGCATGATTCAAATAATTACTTTTTATGAATCGTCTGTTTACAAAAATAAACTGGTGATTTCTGGATCGTTTGGAAATTTCAGGTTTTCCAACATATCCGGAAATTCGAACGATATCTGTTTCTTCAGAAAGCGGAACCAATTTTCCTGCAAAGTTCTTTCCCCACACCCCGGTGATCCGTTGCATTAGTTTGCCTGCAGGCAGGTGATACATTTCTCTTTCGTTATGGTGGAGTGTGAATTTTACATTTTCATGTGAAAGGGCTATCCTGATAAATTCATCTGTCAGGTGTTTGAGTTCAACAGAATCGGATTTCAGAAATTTCCTTCTTGCCGGTACGTTATAAAAAAGATTTTTAACTGATATTTTTGTGCCGGGCGCTGCCTGACAGAATTCCTGTTTTTTTATTTCTGAACCTTCCATGATCAAACGGTTTCCCAGGTCTTCATTATGAAGTCGGGTGATCATTTCAATTTGTGCAATAGCAGCGATGGATGCAAGTGCTTCACCCCGAAAACCTTTAGTCCTGATTGAAAACAGATCCGCTGCAACACGAATTTTGGAAGTAGCGTGCCTTTCAAAACTTAGGCGCGCATCGGTCTCGGACATTCCGGTACCATTATCAATGATCTGAACCAGGGTTTTACCGGCATCTTTAATAATGATATTAATTTCTGTTGAACCGGCGTCGATAGCATTTTCCATCAATTCTTTCACGACAGATGCCGGCCGTTGGATAACTTCTCCTGCAGCGATCTGATTAGCGATTGAATCTGGTAAAAGCTGAATAATGTCAGCCATAAATTGATTTTAATTAGTGACAAAAGTAAAAAATTTAATTGTGCGGTTTTGCTGTTTTTAATTCTGAAATCAGAAATGTGGAAAATTTTTGAAAAACCAAGGCCTTTGAAATCAATTTTTTTCCTTTCAACAAAGGGCAAATATGCAAATTATGCAGAAAGTGTATGCGGGAACAAAACATAAAATTAATTTTACACCTGTGAAAAATATCATCGTAAGAAGTAAAAAAGCCATTCTATTTCTCTTTTCAATGGTTTTGTTGTTGTCTTGTAACACAAACCCGGAGAAAGAAAAACTCCATATTGCTGTTTCTGCCAACATGCAGTTTGCAATGAAAGAACTAACGGCAGCATATACTTCAAAAACGGGTGTGGGCTGCCAACTAATAATTAGTTCTTCCGGCAAGTTAACCGCCCAAATAAAAGAAGGAGCACCTTATGATCTTTTTGTTTCAGCAGACATGAAATATCCGGAGGATCTTTATAAAGCTGGTTTTACTTATGACAAGCCAGAAGTATATGCTTTTGGGAGATTGGTGATGTGGACACTTCAGGAAAACATCCGGCTTTTTCCGGATACACTTTTAAGTACCACGATCAAACACATAGCCCTTCCAAACCCGAGAACGGCACCCTACGGATCAGCGGCAGTCCGGTATCTACAAAAACAACGAATTTATGAGGCCATAAGTAACAAACTCGTTTATGGAGAAAGTGTAGCTCAAACGAATCAATTTATTTTTTCAGGCTCTGCAGAGATCGGATTCACGGCAAAATCAGTCGTTTTATCACCAGCCATAGCCGGAAAAGGTAGTTGGATCGATATTCCACAGGTTGATCACGAACCCATTGCACAGGGTATTGTGGTCATTAAGAACAAAAAACAAGTAAAAGATAAGGCTTTAGCATTTCGCGATTTTATATTTAGCGAAGAAAGTAAATTGATCCTGGAGAAATACGGATACATAATCAAGGATACAGAACAATGAACAAATTTTCAGGAACCATTCAAGCCATTCAAACTCACGGGAGTTTATCACAGCTCGAAATCGAGACAGGCGGACTTATGCTTTGTACGATCATCATAGAAACCCCGGAAACTGCGGATTACCTAAAAACTGGAAATACGATTCAATTGATATTTAAGGAAACAGAGGTGATCTTGTCAAAATCCATGGATTCACTACTTTCGGTTGAAAATCAAATACCCGGCAACATTCTTGAAATTCAAAAAGGATCCTTATTGTACCGGGTAAGACTTGAAACAAAGGCAGGAATTATAACCTCTGTGATAACAAAAAGGTCAGGAGACAAATTAAATTTTTCAGAGGGAGATGAGGTCGTAGCAATGATAAAGAATAATGAAATAATGTTATCAAGATGATGGACTGGCAACCATTAATATTAACCTTTAAGCTGGCGCTGGTCACCACCTTTTTATTATTGATCGTTTCGATCCCGATTTCCTATTGGCTTGCTTATTCAAAATCCAGAATAAAACCGATCATCGAGACTTTGGTAAGTATGCCTTTGGTCCTTCCACCGACCGTTTTAGGGTTTTATTTGCTCGTGGTTTTCAGTCCAAACAGTGTTATAGGGGCCTGGTTGGACCAAAACCTGGGAATTCAGCTTATTTTTTCTTTCAGGGGGCTGGTATTTGCGTCGATGATATATAGTTTGCCATTTATGGTCCACCCAATACAGGCAGGTTTTTCAAATCTTTCCCGTTCGATAATAGAAGCATCCTATGTTCTTGGTAAATCAAGAAGAAAAACATTGTTCCATGTGTTGTTGCCCAACATCAAACCATCGCTTTTGACGGGAATAGTTCTTGCCTTTGCCCATACGATTGGAGAATTTGGGGTTGTTCTCATGATCGGAGGGAATATGCCAGGTAAAACAAAAGTCGCCTCAATTGCCATTTACGATGAAGTAGAGGCGTTAAATTATTCCCTGGCCAACTGGTATTCATTGATTTTGTTTGCCATAACATTCAGTATTTTGCTGGTTGTTTATCTGGTTAATGGCGGATATGTCAAAAAGCTACTGAAATGATAGATATCCGATTAAAAAAGAAATTAAGTGCTGCCAGTGGTGAAATGCTTCTGGATGTGCAGCTTGAAATCAAGGCTGGAGAATTTATAACATTATATGGTGATTCGGGTGCGGGTAAGACGTCTGTTTTGCGGATGCTGGCAGGACTGATGCAACCGGACGAAGGAAAAATAATAGTTGACCAGAATACCTGGTTTGATTCAGAAAACGGAACAGAATTAAGAACACAAAGGAGGCCGATCGGTTTTCTTTTTCAGGAATACGCATTGTTTCCCAACATGACCGTTAGGGAAAACCTCTTATTTGCTTTGGATAAGGGTCAGGACAAGGCAATCGTAGATGATTTAATTGAGATCATAGAACTCGAAGACCTGCAACACAGAAATCCGGACAAACTATCCGGTGGACAAAAACAAAGAGTGGCACTTGCCCGGGCGTTGGTTCGGAAACCCAGGATTTTGATGCTCGATGAGCCCTTTTCTGCCCTTGACAGGAACATGAGAATCAAACTTCAGGATTATGTGTTGAAAGTTCACCGCCAATTCAAACTAACCACATTGCTGATCAGCCACGAAATAAGCGAGGTGATCAAAATGTCAGACAGGATCTTCATCATTGAGAATGGAAAGATCGTCAAAAATGACCGCCCCCTGTCTTTGTTTACCAACCAACAGGTCAGCGGAAAATTTCAATTTACCGGCGAGATAATCAGCATTGAAAAGGCTGACGTAATTTACATCGTCCATATTCTTGTTGGGGCCAATTTTGTCAAGATCATTGCAGATCAGACGGATGTGGCAGAATTACAAGCGGGAGACCAGGTGCTGGTTGCATCAAAGGCATTTAACCCCATGATAATCAAGTTGAATAAAGTCTGAAAAAGATCAATGAAGGGTCACAAATGAAAGATTTTGGTCAGCTCCATTCCCCAACTGACCCCCAATAATTTTTTAATATTACCACAATTTAACTGCTTTTCCTAGCGCATTCGATCACATTCGCAATGACGTTTCACATCTATTAAATGCCATGTATTGAAGTTGTTTTCAGGAGGCAATTTTCTCTTGGAAAGAGCAAAGTCAAAGGAGAATTTACCGACAGGCCCACTGGTTTTTTAGACAGCATTCACTTTTTTGGGGACAAACACATTGTCAAACAATTGATGCTTAGGAATTTATAAAGCAAGTCTGAGGAATAATTAAAGTCTAAATTTATACAAGACTGCGTTTTATGGGCTTGGAATTAAAAAAACACCCTAAATAAATGACAATCTAAGACAAAACAATAAATCACAAAACATTATTTTAGTATAATAATATATGGTATAATTATAAATTATAATATTTTAAATATGGATAATCTTATTTGGTTGAAAACAAAATATTATAAACGTAGAAACAAGGATTATGCAGCGAAAAGCCTGAAAAGTCGTTCTTGTTTAAAAGAATCAAATTTATTTTGATTAAATTGCAATTACCCGGAGTTGATTTACTCATAAGTGATTTCAGTTTACATCGATCCATTTTAAAACGTCTGAATAATAAAACCATTGGATGAAAAATAATGTAGGATTAACTATATTGTTGATTATAAGTATTTTATATACGATATCTGGTCAAGACCTGAACCAAACCAACTACAGGTATGCCCCTATGTATCTCAATCCTGCACTTTCGGGCAACTTTGCCGGAACGGGAAGGGTCGGTGGCGGCTACCGGGATCAGGGCCGGGATCTTTTGTTTGAGGGATATAGCACAGGACATGTATTTGCTGACGTTCCGGTTTCTTTTGCATTAACCGGAGGAGATTGGGCCGGCATAGGTATTCAGGCTTATTCGGACCAAGCCGGATTACTTCCGCTTACAACGAATGGAGCGATTCTGAATTTAGCATATCATTTATCTTTAAATAATACACAAACCAGTATTTTAAGTATTGGTGCTCAATACGGTTTTATCCAAAGAAAGCTGAACCAAAGTGAGATCATGCTGAAATCTGATTACGTTGATCCGGGCGTTACGCTAAGCGACAGGGATCGGTTTTTAAATTATAGCAGCAATTACCACGACATTAATGCGGGCATTCATTTTAAAACAAAATTCTCACAATCCGGTGAATTTTCGATTGGCGCATCTGCATATCATTTACTGGGCACAAATTCGAAACTCCTTCCGGATCAGAATTTTTATGACAGGAGGCTTAGTGTTTACACGAGTGTTTTTTTTGCAGCGGGGAAAAGTCTTTTCTTCAAACCAGAAATTATTGTTTCCAAAAGCGAAGAAGCGCTGAACATCATGCCTCAGTTTAAAACATTTATCAAGCTCAGCAATAAAAAGAAAAACACAGATTTGATCTACGCCGGATTTGGATACCGCGTTCAGGATGCCGTTCAGTTTATGTTCGGTTTTAATTTTAAAAAATGGGACATTGGAGTTGCCTATGATGTTACGGTATCATCGGCTGCAAGGTATAACAACCGAAAAGGGGGGCTTGAAATAGGAATTTTTAAAATCTTTGAGATTCCTCAAAAGCCAAAACCGGATCCGATATTGGTTTGTCCAAGAATCTAAATATTTAATCAATGAGAAGCATACTTTTCATACTTTTATTAATTCCGTTTTTCAATAGCTTCGGACAAACGCCGCAGCATTTCAGGGAAGACCTTCCTTGTGTCAATAAACAATTTAATGTTTATGTGCATACTGTATATGATAGTCTGAGGACGACGGCCACCCGTAATGAAATTGAAGATGCACTGGAGACAGCAAACGGATATTTTGCACCGATATGTATTTCATTTGCACTTTGTGAAATGGATACGGTATTCAATTATAATTTCAATATTTTGAAACCCAACGAAGAGATGTCTGAGCTCTCAACGTTATACGTTGGACAAAACCGGCTTAATCTTTTTGTTATTTCAGACACCCTCACTGAGGATAATGTTGGTGGAATTTGTAGCGGGACCGTGGGGTCCATGTTCAATCCCAATATCTTTTTGCAATCTCTTGGATCTTTGACCCACGAGCTCGGTCATTTTTTTGGAATACCACATACTTTTGGCGGAGCCATCCCGGAATTGGTAGACGGGTCAAATTGTGAAACAGCAGGAGACCTGATCTGTGATACGCCAGCCGATCCTTTTGATGAGGACGAGGATGTGGAGGATTATGTAAAAGACTGCATCTTTTATGCGGAAATGACAGATGCCAACGGAGACTATTATCAGCCTCAGGTTGGCAATATCATGTCCTACTATCAATGTGCCTGTGGATTTACACACGAGCAGTATATGAAAATGGCGGAAAATTATTTCAAAGCAAATCAAAAGCAGTGGTAATATGAAAAAATGGCATTTACTCATCTTACTTTTTGTTTTTGGTGCTCAAATGATCAAGGCCCAAACGGCGGATATTACAACCGGATGTAGTCCATTAAAAGTTCAATTCACGGCTCCGGATCTGACTGCATACTATTGGGATTTTGTGGAGGGCAATACAAGTTCAACGCTAACTAATCCGGAACATATATTTACGACGCCCGGCACTTATCAAGTTAAATTATTTGAAGGAGAAGGAGGAGAAGAAATAGGCACGATTGAAATAAAAGTATACAACGACCCAGAGATTAGTTTTGATACGGACAAAACCAGTGGATGTAGTCCCCTGACAGTGAATTTTATTTCTCATGTCGTACTTGACCCAGACCTGGTTGTTGAGGGATATAAATGGGCATTTGGAGACGGAAGTGTTTCCTATGACCAAAACCCGACCCACAACTATATTATTGAAGGGACCTATAGTGTTTCTCTTGAGATCACTACGAATTTGATAGAATGCAAAAAGGTATTTACGCTCCAGAACTTAATTGTTACCTACGACCTGGATGTTAAATTTCTTGCAAATCGATATTCCTTTTGTGAAGCCCCGGCCACCGTTAAATTTACGAATAAAACAGAAGAAAAACCAGGCAATATCTATTTCTGGGATTTTGGAAACGGTCAAAGCTCCACGGTTTTCGACCCGGACTCAATTACCTATTTTTCAAACGGGGTTTATACGATCAGTCTTACGGTAACCTCTGTTGAGGGTTGTGTTATCACCAAAGAGCGGACTCTGGTTATACGGGTTCCTAAAATCGAGATGGATCCTCCGGAAACCGCCTGCCTGCAAGTTCCGATACTATTCAACAATGAAACCCTTGTAAACACCTACGAATGGAGTTTTGATTCAGGTGCCAGTCTGGTTCAAAGCGACGAAAAAGAACCGGGCGTATTTTTCTTTACTCCCGGCATAAAGAGCATTTATTTTAAGGCGATCGACAATGCAGATTGTTTTACGGATACGACATTTACAATTTTGATTGAAGACCCTGATGCAGCATTTATTTTGAGTCCGGAGATCAGTTGTGCGGATCCGGTATTGATCAATCTGGTCGCAGCTAATTCTAGCTTTGCGGAATACAATTGGTCCACGCGGCCTCCCGGGATTTTGATCCCGCCCAGCGCCAGCACCAGTTTTTTCTATGATGACCCGGACAGAGACTCATTGTTTTTGCATAAGCGGGATAGTATATACATAAAACTGCAAGTAGTAACAGATAACGGCTGTGTGGATGAGGTTGAAAAAATATTTGTTCAATCAAAGCCCAATGCCCATTTCATAGCGGACATTGCACAAGGGTGTGCTCCGCTTAAGGTTACATTCAGTGACCAGAGTTTTTCGAGAGAAGACATTTTGAGTTGGAAGTATCTATATGGAAATGGAGAAACAAGCAGCTTTAATTCCAATGCTGACCACGAATTTATTTTTGATAATCCAGGGGAATACTATGTTCAAATGGTGATCGAGAATGAAGCGGGCTGTATTGATACATCGGCAGGCATGTGGATCCATGTAGGAGAACCGATTTTACCAATTTACGAAGTGGATAAAACGGAGATCTGTCTTGGGGAGAGCATTACTGTTAATTTTACAAATAATGATCCGAGGGTAGACGCTTTTCACCTTGATACTGACGACGGCAGGTTTTCACAATGTTGGGCTGACACAGAAGCCACCCATGAATTTAACACCCTTCCCGGAGAATATACAGTAACGGCGGTGGCAGAATACAATGGTTGTTATTCTACGGAAATAGCAGCGTATACGATCAGGGTAAACGGAGCAAAAGCAGACATTGGCTACCTGATGGATTGTGCCAATCCTTATGAGATATTTCTAGAATCTGAAAGTACAAATGCTACAAATCTGGAGTGGAAAGTGGATAACACAACGACGGCAGATTCGCTTAATTTGATACACACATTTAGTGACAAGGGAGATTATACAATTAGTCTGGAAGCAAGAGATGAGGTATCGGGTTGTCCGTCGACAATTGATTTCCAAACGATTTATGTTCGTGATGTTGAAGCGAAGTTCAGTATTCCATCAAAAGTATGTGATAACGAACTTTATGTAGTTGATGCAAGTGAGAGTATAGACGTTGACAGTGATTGCAATAAAGGATACCTGTGGTATGTTCCAACGAGACGACCCTGGGAAAGTCCATTTGACACGATCAGTACTGCATTTCCTCCGGGGCAGAACTTTGTGAGTTTGGTCGTGGAAGACATTAACGGATGTAAAGACACCCTGACAAAGGAGATACAATCCTATACGATTGAACCATTATTTTCTGTTGATAAGGAAGAATTTTGTTTACCTGCCAACCTGGAGATTTCAAATTTAACCCTGAGTGATACAACAATCGTTAAGTGGGAGTGGAGCAATGGTGCAAGTGTAAAGGAGCCCATAATTAATGTAGGTGTAAATTACGACCTCAATTTTTATTTGATAGAATTAAGGGTAGAGGATGCGTTGGGTTGCCTGGATACGGTTGCGACAAAGCTTGAGATCTATAAACCAGAATCAAAGATCAACCTTGATCCGGGTCAAAACCTTTGCGTAGGGCAGGATTTGGTTTTTTCGGCAGAAGATTATACAGATAAGGGTTCTTTCTTAAATTTTAGCTGGGAATTTGATAAGCTGGGGCAATATGCCCAACAAGAGAATACGGTCACAATAGGCGAAAGGGGTATTTACCCGCTAGAATTGTTTTTTGAAGAGGAAAGTTCCGGATGCCGGGATTCCATTGCAACTACAATTTATGTGGTCAATGAACCTATTGCCGGTTTTATCTCAGACGTAGACGGAATCATGCCGCTTTGTTATCCGCAGATCGTGAGTTTTACAAACAATACCTTATTTGACAGTATAGGTTTTGTCAAATGGGAGGCTAGTGATATTACATTTTCAAATCCATATTCTGAATCCCAAACAATAGAGCTCCCCAAGGGAACATATGATCTGTCATTGGTGGCGATATCTTCTTTTGGGTGTACGGATACGATTACACGTTCCTTTACGCTGGTTGGACCAGAAGGAGAAATCATCACGGACAAATCGATTGTTTGTCTTGGCGAGGAGATAGAATTTACGCTGATAAACGCTGTAGATGTGAATGATTTTGAATGGGATTTTGGAGATGGAACTACGATCAAAAATGTAAATCCGATAAAGCATTTATTTGACAGGGATGTAGAGATGCTCAATGCTAAGATTATTTTAAAAAGTGCAGATAACGGATGCGAACAAGTCGTTGAGGTTCCGCTGAGTATTTTCGAGGTGATCGCAGATTTTGAACAAATTACAGATCAACAATTTTGTCCAGGGGAAGTGTTTCTTGAGAACTTGTCTGAGGGAGCAGATATTTATATTTGGGACACGCCGTCAGGGCAACTGGACGAGGAAAGTGACACCCTCACAGTCGTGTATCCCGGGGAAGGTAGTTATGAGATCATGTTGACGGCGATTAATTCAACAAATGACTGTCAGGATACCCGAACACTGACTGTAGATGTTCACGAATTTGAGAACATTCTTGTTATGCCAAACATGTTTACGCCCAATAATGACGGAGAGAATGATTTTTTCCATCCCGTTATCGTGGAGGATCAATTTGAGTTACAGATCAATTATCAGCAATTCAAAATTTACAACCGATGGGGAAATCTTGTCTTTGACAACAGTGATCCTGAAGGTTGGAATGGCCGGTATAATAACACGGAGGCACCGACGGGAGTTTATGGCTACTACCTTGAATTTGATGTCAATGGCTGTCAGTCCTATATCATGCAAGGCAATATTACCTTGGTTCGATAAAGAATTTATAGTTAAGTACCCAGAAAGTGTTTGTATGTGGTTAACTGCTTGTGTAAGCACCTATTTTTTTAAATCCGAAATTAACTGGTCAATCATTACGTTAGTTTTATAAAGTCGCATATCGTTAAAAAAAGCTGTTTTTAAATTTAGCTCGTAATAGGTATTTAGTAAAGTGATAAATTTAATTTGAACACTACTCCAGTCGACATTATTCCAAAGTTGTTCATATAATATAGTGTTAACGGCATTAAGATCAGACTGTTTATAAGGGACTGATTTTATGAAATCAAAATACAACTCATTTTTGTTGCCCATAATTTCGTTTATCATAAACGAATATTTTTTAGTATATCCATAAAAACTAACTAATTCCTCCTGCAGCTTGTTTTCGAGCAAAGTAATTTGACCTGAATTTTGTAGTGATAAGAAAGTATTGTTGCTAACGATAGGGAATTCGGTAGATGCAACCATAATGTAAGGTTCTTTTCTAATAAAGGTCAATCCTTTTTTTATGATATTATTCAGTGTGTCAATATTACAACTTGGTCTTTGAAGAATTGCTCTTATACTATCAATACGTTTATTTTCTTCAGTAGCCAGAGACAGGTGATATTTAAAATGACTAACATCTAATAATAAATCATTAACCAATTCAGATTTGTAGATGGACACTAAATTTTGATTTTTTCTACTCTCGTTCTGATTATTGATTGAAAGCGCTATTAAAATTCCAATGACCACAAGAAAAATTTCTCCAATTGCATACAGGAAGTATTTACTGAATTTGTTTTCAGTCAACATTTTTTGGCGAATTTTTCTAAAGAATTTTATCATTTGTTATCGGGATTTCATAATGAAGTACAACTAACGGATCTCTAAAATCAGTGCTGATCTTTTAGCCACGTTTATACTATTTTCCAGTTCGATCAACCGATCGTTCAACACATCGTATGCCTGGCTGTGCCCACTTAATATTTCATTATATTTTGCAAGATCCAGTTTGACGGCGGACTTGTTTTTATTGAAGATCACCATTACCTTCCCTTGGTCGGATAAGCGAAAATAGCTATACACACCATTTTCGGGTGCAAATTGTACTAATTTTCCTGAATGAACCACAGTATTTGATTTACGCCAATTCAAGAGTTTTCGGGTAAAACCCTGAGCCTCTTTTTGTTTCTTTGAAAGGCCGGTTCCCGAAAAGGCATTGATCCTATCGCCAGCCCAACCACCCGGGAAGTCAGAACGGATAATGCCGTGATCATCCGGTGACTTATCACTGTCCATCAGAATTTCTGTTCCATAATAAAATTGCGGTACACCACGAATCGTGGAAAAATAGATCATACCCATTTTGAAGAGATCAAAATCGTTATTAAGCTGAGTATAAAACCGCGCCATATCGTGGTTGTCCGGAAAGACGACCAGATCTTCGGGGTGTGCATACAGAAAATCATTTGCCAGCATTTCATAGACCTTTATCCAACCAGCGTTCCAGTTCTCTTTTTCTTTCAGGCTATTGACAAGTGCATCCTGAATGGGAAAATCCATTAGAGTTGGCAGGCATGAAATATAATTGTCATGGTTTACTTTATCTTTTTGCCAATAGGAAACGATTGCAGGGTTTGTAGTCCACTCTTCCCCTACAATATTAAATTCGGGATATTCTTCCATTACCTCACAGGTCCATCTGCCCATAAAGTCCTTGTCTGGGTAAGGGTAAGTGTCCATTCGGATCCCTGAAATACCGGAGTATTCGATCCACCAAAGCGTATTATAGATCAAATAATCAGCCATAAGCGGATTGCGTTGATTCAAGTCAGGCATTGTTTTTACAAACCAGCCATCAGAAAATGCGGATTTATCATATTCAGAAGCATGAATATCCTGAACCGTTGTTCTTTTATGGCTGGTTGGCGTGAAATTGCCCTGAAAATTTAACCAGTCTCCTGTGGGCGGATCAAGTACGAACCAATGTTCAGAACCGCAATGATTCAGGATCATATCCATTATTATTTTCAGCCCCTTTTCTTTTGCTTTAGTACAAAAATCACGGTATTCTTCATTGGAGCCAAACCGACGGTCGACTTTATAAAAATCAGTAGCAGCATAGCCGTGGTAGGAATATTTTGGCATGTCATTTTCGAGTACCGGATTCAGCCAGATAGCAGTATAACCCATGTCAGCAATATAATCCAGTTGGTTGTAGATTCCGCGAATATCTCCTCCATGTCTGCCATTTTTCGATTTTCGATTTTCCCCTTCCTTCATATCCGGGATCTCGTCGTTGTGTGGATTGCCGTTGGCAAAACGATCTGGTGTAATGAGGTACAAGACATCAGATGTATCAAACCCTTTTATGTCTGAAGGGTCTGAGGGTCGATCCATTAATTCAAAGTCATGTTCCAAGATCAAAGCCTCATTTTTATAAAACAGAACAGGTATTTTTCCGGCTTTAGTTCCTGAGGGAACTTCAACATATAGAAAAAGGTAATTTGGGTTTTCAGTTGAAACTGTTTTTATTAGTTTCATTCTTTTGCTATTGATTCGTGGTGTCAGAGTAGAAATATCCTTGCCGTAAACCAGGATCTGAAGTTCGTTATGAGTCATATCCACCCACCAATTTGGTGGTTCAACCCTTTGAATGTCCTGAGCGGACAGAAAAGAAGGCAGGACCAGAAACAACAGAAAAAGACAATATTTCATTGGCAACATTTTTAAATTAGACACAAAGTTCCAGCAATAGAGATAAAAAACGCTGAATTCCGGCTCAATATATTATTTCTTAATTGGATTAAAAAACAATACATTTATTCCAGCAAAACAAATGATATGCGTTTGAATATTATAGTTGTCATCTTTGTCTTTTTTAATTCTTCCATTTCCTGGTCTCAGGAAGCTTTGCTGAGCAATGTTTACAACAGGAACACCATTTCGCTGGACGGGGAATGGTCCTACATAGTTGATCCATATGAAAACGGGTATTACAATTACAGGTATGAAGCCTTTGACGAAAGTGAAAACCCCGGCAGGGCTGCATTCTTTTTGAACAGTAAAGCCCTGGATGCATCAGATCTTATCGAATATGATTTTGACAAATCAGACAAATTAAATGTTCCGGGAGACTGGAACACACAGCGGGAAAATCTTTATTATTATGAAGGTACGATCTGGTATAAAAGGTCCTTTGATTTTGAGAAATCTAATAAAACAAACCGTGTTTATGTTTACTTCGGGGCTTGTAATTATCAGGCGGATGTATATCTGAATGGTAAAAAACTGGGCCGGCATGAAGGCGGATTCACTCCTTTTAATTTTGAGATTACTGAAAACCTGAAAGAAAAGGACAATTTCCTGATAGTGAAAGTCGACAATAAAAGGAAAAAAGAGGGTGTTCCTACGCTAAATACTGATTGGTGGAACTATGGAGGCCTGACCAGAAGTGTCAAACTGGTTGAAACACCGGAAAACTACATTCGGGATCACTTTATTCAACTTAATCCAGAAGATTCGGAAAGGATAGTCGGCAAGATCCAGTTGAGTGGAAAAAACATTGACGGAAAAAAAATAGAAATCAAAATCAAGGACCTGGATATTGATCTGGAAGTTGAATCAGATCAGAATGGACAGGTTTTATTTTCAGTGAGATCAGCCCATATAAGCTATTGGTCCCCGGGCAACCCCAGACTTTATGAAATAGAAATTAAAACAGCGCATGAAGTTTTGAAAGACCAGATTGGATTCCGGACCATAAGGACCAAAGGATCAAAAATTTTATTGAATGGAAACCAAGTTTTTTTGAAAGGAATCTGTATTCATGAAGAGAGCCCGATCACAAACGGACGGGCCAACTCAAAACAAGATGCAGAAAAACTATTGGGATGGGCGGAAGAACTCGGTTGCAATTTTGTGCGACTGGCCCATTATCCACATAATGAGGAGATGGTACGGCTGGCGGACAGGAAAGGGAT
>Ga0102814_10000066_pt1 | contig 69327 bp, 53 predicted proteins | sample ColrivemetaGS741_FD_79112 | JGI IMG/M metagenome (GOLD analysis project Ga0102814, IMG submission 79112) | Estuarine microbial communities from the Columbia River estuary - Flood tide ETM metaG S.741 | ecosystem: Environmental > Aquatic > Marine > Intertidal zone > Estuary | place: USA...
AAGTAAGTACATCTGCCAAATTCGGAAGTGCCAAAAGACCGTTTAGATCTGTCCCTAAAGCTGTTGCTAGGGCGTCAAACGCAGCATTGGTTGGCGCGAATACAGTGTATGATGCCAACGGATCTGTTAACGCCGGTAACAATTCGGCTGTAACTACTGCTGTTACCAAAGTAGAGAATCCATTATCGATTGCCACATCAGCAACTGTTTCAAACGGCAATACTACTGCATCAAGAACATGAACAACCCCATTATCTGCATTCAGGTCAAAACCTGAAACCTCAGCTTGGTTTACAAATACATTTCCTCCTCCAGTAACTGTAAGCTTCAACGTGTTTGTCGTGCTCAATGGTTGAGCGATCAATCCATTCGTTACCCCTGAAGAAGGAACAGTTGAACCAAGAACATGGTAAAGTAAAATATCATCAAGATTCGGCAATGCCAACAAACCATTGATATCTGTTCCCAAAGCATTAGCTAAATCAGTAAATGCCTGATCTGTCGGTGCAAACACTGTCAAATTAGCGGAAGGATTCTGCAAAGCACCTTGCAATCCTTCCTGAAGAATCGCTGCCTCCAGGTATGTGTGGTTTGAACTTGTTGCAATAATGTCGTCAAATACGTTCGTCTGTGCAAACGATGACGAGCTCAAGAGAATTGCCCCGATGGCCCCAATTAATTGTAATTTTTTTGTTTTCATATTATTTTGTTTAACCTTTTATTATAATGCTTAAACAGGCTTGATTCAATAATGTTCATACCTCTTCGTTTTTTAACATTTATTTCAAATGATCTTTGCCATTCAATATCAATGATTTATGAGTCTTACTCCTCATTTTTATTTAAAAAGTATATCACTTAGGGCTTCTAATTTCTTACCTTCATATTCCCATGTCAGAAAGCAAACAGATCTTTACACTGAAGCAGGTCGTGAATTCGATCAAAAAGACGATCGAAGATCGCTATCAGCAAGCTTATTGGGTAAAGGCGGAGATCCACAAGTTGAACTTGTATCCTTCCGGACATGCGTTTCCGGAATTGGTTCAGAAGGAAGATGACAAGATCGTGGCACAGATCAATGGGCAGATCTGGAAAACCAATTTGCAGCGGATCAATCAGAATTTCATCAAAGTCGTAAAAGAACCTTTGAAAGAAGGAAACACCATGTTGCTTCAGGTGAGGATAGTTTATCACGAGATCTTTGGCTTGAGCTTGCAGATCCAGGACATTGACCCGAGCTTTACCCTGGGTGAATTACAGAAAGAACGCGATGAAACCTTAAAAAGGTTGCAAAAAGAAGGTGTGATCAATGCCAATCAGCGTTTGGAATTCCCCATTCTCCCCAAAAGGATCGCAATCATTTCTGCAGATACGAGCAAAGGGCTTTCGGACTTCATGAAAGTTCTGGACCATAACGCATGGGGATACCGATTTTTCACCATGCTTTTCCAGGCTTATCTTCAAGGTGATATGGCTGTCCATTCCATTCTGGAACAGCTTGACAAGATCGAGAAAGTGAAACATCATTTTGATGCGGTCGTCATCGTTCGCGGCGGAGGTGGAGAAGTGGGGATGTCGTGCTACAACAACTACTCCCTTTGTCACAAGATCGCTACGTATCCCTTGCCTGTTCTAACTGGAATTGGTCATTCCACGAATCTTACGGTTGCCGAAATGGTCGCCTATCGCAATGCGATTACCCCAACAGAACTAGCCGATTTCCTGATCCAGAGCTTTCACGAGTTTTCGGTTCCGGTCCAGGAAGCGCGCAAAACGATCATGAACTATTCGATGAAGCTCCTTCAACTGCACAATCAGGCATTTAGCAGTGAAACCAAACATTTTCGTAATGCTGCCGGACTCTATCTGGGCAAGGAAAAGAACTTGTTGACTGAAACCGTACATCATTTTAGAAGAAACTCTTCTTTGACCCTTGTCAGAAACCAGGAATACATCGCTACCCTTGGAAGATCACTGCAAAAGGAAACTACAGATCTTTTGAATGAACAACGATTGTCGATCCTTGAAGAAACAGAGAAATTGAAGAGAATGGTTCTTGGTGTATTTCAGCAAGAGCAAAAAAATATGGAGCATCTGGAAGCCGTTATACGGATTCTTGATCCAAAGCAGGTCCTGCGCAGAGGTTATTCTATTGTGACTTTTGAAGGGAAGACTTTGAATAGGGACAATTGTCCCAATATAGGTTCAAAAATTCACGTGAACTCAATTGATGTTCAACTTGAAGCCACAATTGATAAATTTTCTACCGAAAACCCAGATAATTCCAAACCAATGTAAGCTGTAATTATTATTTTTACTTGGAATCCAATGTATCTTCAAAGCAAGATATTTATATGAAAGAAAAAACGCAACCAATTAACATTTTAGTTATTGAAGATGAAATCATGTATGCAAAGATGATTCAATTTCAATTGCAAAAACTGGAAAATTCAGATTTCAAAATTAATCTATACTCTGCCGCATCTATAACAGAATCTGCTGATTTTATAGACCTTCTTGAACCTGATATTATCCTTCTGGACCTGTGGCTGCCTGAAACAAGTGGCTTTGAAACTTATAGAACCACCAAAGAGAACTTTCCTAACTGTGCTATCATTGTTATGTCGGGAACAGCAAGTGAAAGTATGACCAAATTACTCGTTGAACATGGAGCTCAGGATTTTTTAATGAAATCAGATATCGATACTGAAGTTTTGAAACGAACACTTTCTAAATCCCTGCGCCGATTGGATTACATTAGGTCCAAGGCAGAAGTTGAAGTTCAGTTTGATGAGTTTTTTGAGAATTCTTTGACTCCAATTTGTGTATATAACTTGAAAAATCTGAAAGTGGTATACGGCAACCCTGCATTAAAGGATTTAATTAAATTATCTGATTATGCAGAGCTGATAAAATATATGTCACAGCTCCTGAATGAATTATATGACAATCAGAAGATCAAAATTGAACAAAAATCGGCTAATATTGATATAAAAACCCCCAACAAAGAAATTCTAAATGTTCGAATTTATTTTTCATACTTGAAATACAACGAAGATGTTGTTGTTTGCTATTTTTTTCCTGAAAACTCCTCAAAGAATATAAACAACATATTAACCAAGAGTGATGTAATCTATCTTCAAAACAAAATTGAGCAATTAGAAGAATTCTTAAACGAGGGAATTGATTATTCGGAGAATGAATCATCTCAAGATCTTGAGGTTCTAAAAAAAATGCAGCAACTAATCAACAAAATATACCCAAATTGATTTTTATTTCCTAAATATAACTTCAATTGAACGAACTCCTTAACAAACTTGAGTTTATAATCCTTGACGATGATAAAGGCTCAAATTTTCTAACCGAAGAAAGCATACTCGATGAACTGCCAAATGCATCAATTCGCACATTTTACAAAGCAATTCAATGTTTGGAATATTTAACATTAAATAATGGAACAAGAATATTACTTATTGACATAAATATGCCAAGTATAACTGGCTGGGAATTTATAAAAGAGCTCCAAGAAAGGAATTTACAGGAAAGAATCATTATTTTGACTGCATCTTCAAACGAAGACGATAAAATAAGGGCAACAAAAGAAGGTGTTCACTTTATGAATAAGCCCATCAATGTGGAAGAACTGAAAATGATTATTTCGAGGGACTAGAAAATGGGCTCATTTTTATCAAGAAACGAAAACATCAGGATCTGGATCATTGAGGATAATTCCGGTGATTTATTATTGCTGCAGGAGACCTTGCTTGATTTGAATTTCACCTCCAGAAATATTCGCCCTTTTACGGATTTATTAGAACTAAAAGAAGCACTTAAAAACGATCAACCTGATGTGATCCTGCTAGATCTTTTTCTTCCTGGGTTTAGTGGTATTGAAACTTTTGAAAATGTGATGACAATGTCGCCATCCAGTCCAATCATTGTTCTTTCAGGCCTTGACAATATGGAAACAGCCCTTGCCTGTGTGTCGAAAGGTGCACAAGATTACATCATTAAGGGTGAGATGGATGAAGAATTGATCAATAAAACGATCAATTATTCTATTGAACGTTTTAAAAATACAATTGAGCTCCAAAAATCTGAAGAAAAATACAGGCAATTGTTCACGGCAATTCCGGTAGCTGTGCTTTCGTTAGATGGTGCACTTAATATCATTGATTTTAATGAAGCCTCCCGTAGCTTAATGAAAATCTCTCCTCCTGAGCAAGGAGGAAATTATTTAGAACTTTTTCCAAATGAATTTACTGCATCCGAAGCAATCACCGCACTTGCAGAAGAGGGTCGTAAATTGTTGAAGCTTTCATACCCTAACGGTGAAACTTATTATTATGAACAATCTGCAGAGGTCAGCTATTTTGGATCTAATAAACGATATCTTGTTACTCTTTTGGATAGAACTGAGATCGTTACAAAAGAATTAAACAAAATAAAAATAGTACATGAAACACTTGATGAGGAGCGGAACAGATTCTCCAGAGAGCTTCATGACGGGTTGGCGCAAAACCTTGTAGTTGCTAATCTGCGACTGGAAATGCTAAGGGGGTCTGATGAAAAGAAGAACGAGATTGTTAAAGCGAGCCAGGACGCTATCAATTCGAGCATAAATCTATTGCGATCTATCAGCTATAATTTATCCCCCCCCGAGCTTGAAAAGGGTTTACTTGCAGCGATAAAAGCATTGTTCAATAGACTTCAAAACGTTAATTCCATAGAGTTCATACTTATAACTTCTGAGGTCGAAGAAGCCCTCGACTATTCATATTTCGATGAGTACTCAATATACAGAATCATACAGGAATTCACGAATAACTCTATTAAATACAGTTCTTGTAATGAAGTCAGTTGTGAAATAGATTTTAAAGATGATGAGCTAAAGATCATTATTCAAGATAACGGAAAAGGATTTGATCAAACGACAACGTCTGCAGGTATTGGTCTTCAAAACATGAAACAAAGGGCATTCGCGGCAGGATTTTCGATGGAATTGATCTCTACACTCGGTGCAGGTACCCGACTTATTTTAACCTCTAAAATGGTCGATCAACTTTGATCATTTCTTATAAAAAGAAACCAGAAATTCAGAACCTTTACCCAGTTCAGATTTTAGACTAATCGATCCTCCAAGCCTTTCCATAATTTTCTTAGAAATACTCAATCCGATACCGGATCCACCGTATTCGTCTCTCAAGTGAAGTCTGGTAAACACTTCAAAAATTTTCTTGCGGTCTTTGGGATCGATCCCTATACCATTATCTGTTACTGTAACTACAACATCCCCTTTTTCATTCCGAATGCCTTTAACAGAAATAATCGCTTTCTGGCCATTAGGCTGGTAAGTTATTGCATTGCTGATCAGGTTTTGAAAAACATGCTTTAGAGGTGAATCCATACCTTGAACCTTTGGAAGTTTTTCCACCTCAATTCTAGCTTCTGAAGAATCGATCTTTCTTTTCAAAGAAAGTAGGACATCGTTCATGATTTCGTTCAAATCCACTTCTTTAAAATCATTATCCGACAATTTTCCGGCCCTTGAAAATTCAAGCATATCGGTAATTAGCGTTTTCATTCGGTCAGCTCCATCTATCGCATAATTTATATACTTTTTCCCTTTCTCATCGAGTATCGGATTGTATTTTTTCTCCAATAATTGCAGAAATCCTGTGATCATCCTCAAAGGTTCTTGAGTATCATGTGAAGCCACATAAATGAATTGTTCAAGCTCCTCATTCTTCTCAGTAAGTTGAATCGTTTTTTCATTCACCAGGTTTTTTAGATGCAGCGCTCTATCATCTAATTCCCGAATCATTTCATTTGCTTGAAGTAGATTAGAAATACGTAATTCGAGCTCTACCAAATCAAAGGGCTTCCGCAAGATATCATGTGCTCCTGCTTTAAGAACATCTTTTAATGTGTCTTGAGAAACATCTGCTGTGAGTACCATTATTCGCATGGCACCTTCCAGATATTTTTGCTCGGAAAGCCAATTTAGAATATCTGTTCCCGAAAGATATGGCATCATGACATCCAACAATATGAGGTCAGGCTCATTTGTTTTCACCAAATGCTCTACATCTCTTGAATCATTAGTTGACACATAGTTTGTATAGCCATTGATCATTAAAAAATTTTCCAGCAATATGGTATTTGCTATTTGATCATCTACGATCAATATTCTGGCTTTTTGATTATGAGACTTCATTTGTATATGATTAATGGTCTAAATAACTATCTAGTATGTCTAGAAAACAAGCTATATCAATCGGTTTTGTTATATAATGTGCAGCTCCTTCCTTTTTCAGTTTTTTGATATTGTCTTCAGTTGCATCAGCACTGACAATAATTACAGGGATGTCTTTACAGTTCTTTTCTTTCTTTAGCTTTTTCAGGACTTCTGATCCATGCATATCAGGAAGATCCAAATCCAGAAGCACCAGGTCTGGCAAACAATCAATAACCTGAGCTATACCTTCTTTACCGCTTATTGAGTATGCCAAATCAAATTTTGGCCTTTTTAATTTGAAGATATCTTTCACCAGATTTAGATTCATCTCGTTGTCTTCAATGTACACTACTGAAGCTTTCTTTTTAGCTACAACTATTTTTTCAAGCTCCCTTTGCTTAACCTCAAAAAGAGCTAAATTATCTGAAGTACATTTTGGAAATTCAAACCAGAATGTTGAACCTTGCCCTGGTTCACTTTCTAAACCAATATTTCCGTTAAGTGCCTGCACTAACTCTTTGGTAACTGCCAACCCCAACCCGGTACCTTCAATTGAAGAATTTTGTGCGCCCAGCCTTTCAAATGGATTGAACAATTTAGCCTGGTCGTTTGCGGAAATCCCAATGCCTGTATCCTTTACATTCACTCTGATCATCGTTATTCCACCTTCAGATTCCATTGGCTCCAGGCTTAGATACACCTTGCCATTCTCATTATTGTATTTGATCGCATTGCTTATCAAGTTGGTAAGGATCTGATTTATTCTCTGATTGTCGGCTATAACTTTGTATTCATCATTTATACTTTTATCATAAACGATCTGTATTTTCTCCTTTTCTGCTAATGGAGCAACCATTGCACAAATACTTTTAATCGAATTTGTAATATTCACAGGTTCAATTGAAAGATTAATAGAACCGGCTTCAATACGTGAGATTTCAAGAACCTCATTGATCAGTTGTAACAAATGCCTGCCACTGGTAAGGATATGCTTTACTGATGCTTCTTGAGTGTCACTCAGTTCCCCCATTTCCAGTAACTGTGCAAACCCAAGAATTGAATTCATTGGAGTTCGCAACTCATGACTCATTCTGGACAAGAAATTACTTTTTGAAGCGTTGGCTTCTTCTGCGGATCTTCTCGCCTGGATCAATTCGATCTCTTTTTGCGTTTGTTCAGTTACGTCACGGGCTACTGCATAAATGAAATTCCCAACGGGAGATGAGTACCACTCTATGAAACGATACCCTCCTTCCTTTGTTCTATATCTGTTCACGAACTTAACAATTCGGCGGTTATTCTGAAGATCTGCCATTGCAGCTAAAGTTGAGTCAATATCTTCCTCATGCACAAACTCCAAGAACTGTGCTCCCTCCAGTTCAGACCTCTTGTAATGCAAAACATCTTCAAAGGCCTTGCTCAACTTTATAAATTGACCTTGTTGATTAGCAATGCATAGCATATCCAAAGAAACTTCGAAGAATGTTTCCAAACGACTAATGGCAGCCATCAACTCTGACGTTCGTTCTTTCACTTTCTCTTCCAGTTTCAAATTAAGTTCAATGATCTCATTTTCAATTTTTTTCCTTTCTGTTATATCAATAACAGATATTGAAATGAACTGATCATTACCTTGTTGATCGGATATTATTGAAGCATTGATCAAAGCGGGGAAGGTTTGACCTTCATTTTTTCTGTGTTCAAGCTCTGCGGAATTGATACGCTTTAGAGCCAATAACCGTTTCCTCAACACCATGTGTTGAGGCACTGAAACATCACTCAAATGATCAACATAGTTTTTCCCGATCACGTTCTCCTTAGCAATATCATGCATTTCTGCATAGTACTCGTTACAATACAAGATTTGCCCATCCATGTCAGTAATTAACCTTCCGTTTACTGCATCGTCAAATACTTCTTTAAAAAGATTAATTTCTTCTTCCTGCTTTAGCTTTTCTGTAATATTCTCCTGGATAGCTACATAATTTTCGATCTCTCCATTATCGTTAAAGACCGGGAATATGGTAGAGGATTCAAAGATAGGATCACCATTTTTTGTTCTGTTTTTAAACCGCCCCTTCCACGTTTCTCCCTTCCTGATCGTGTCCCATAGTTCTTTTGTCGAATCAGGCTCATCCCTATCAAAGCGCCACATACCGGGTTTTTGACCTATAATTTCCTGTTCGGAGTAGCCCAACTGTTTAATTACATTAGGATTGATGTATTCAATACTACCCACTTTATCAGTCATGACCACACTTACCGGACTCTGGTTCACGATCTGAGAAAGCTGATGTACCCTTTTAAGATTTTCCTTTTCAATGGCAATGTCACGCCAAAGTACAAGTATGGAGTCTTTCCCTTGATATACCGTTTTGGTAAGATTGACTTCTGCCAAGAATGGCTCACCTGTTACTTTAAGGTGTACCCATTCAAATTGAATACTGCCCTCCTTGTATACAGCATCGAAATATTCACGAGCCATTTCAGCAGATGTTTTACCATTTGGTTGAAACTCCGGAGAAATCATCGCTGGTGGCATTTTAATGATCTGATCCCTCGTAGCATTCATCAACTTTTCAGACGCGCGATTGCATTCAACAAAATGTTCTTCCTGTATCACCAAATATGCCTGTGGAGAGTCATAGAACAAGGTCTTGAAGTTTTCTTCGCTCTGTTTGATCTTCTCCTGGATCTTCCTTTCTTCAGTGATATCGCGCCATAAACACAAAATTGATTCACGTCCATTATATTCTGTTATGAACAGGTCAACATGTGTAAGGATAGTCAAACCATTTTGTTTTTTATGTGTCCATTCGAAACTAAAGTTCCCCTCTTTCTTTACTTTATCAAAATATTGTTCCGCTAGCACTTTGGAAGTAACCCCATTCAATTGGATCTTCGGTGAAATTTGTTCCGGTCTTTTTCCAACAATGTATTCCCTATCCGAAGCCATTAATTTCATGGATGTCTCGTTGCATTCCACAAACTTATTATCCTGAATTACTAAATATGCTTGTGGGGATTCATAGAACAACGATTTGAAATTGGCAACACTCGCTTCGATCTTTTTCGCCTGCTCTTTTTCAAGCGTAATGTCCGAAGCATTCAATAGAACTGCCTCAACAGACCCATGCTGATTGATTACCGGTTGAAAGGAAGATTTGAAATACCGTGTTTGGCCATTTAATTCTAGTTCGATGACCTCACTGATCCCTTCTTTGGTTTCAATGATCGTTTTGATGTCCTTATCAATGTTTTTTTGTCGATCTTTCGGAAAAATGCTTTTCAAATTGAACTTTGAGGCGATTGCCTCTTCTACACTCATCCCAACCATTTTGGCAGCATGATCATTCGCAAAAAGTGCCCCCCCTTTAGGATCAAACATCGCTATGATCCCATCTGAACTTTCTACTAAGGAGCGGTATTTGGCTTCGCTTTCCTTAATCAATCGTTCACTCATTACTTCTTTTGTAATGTTGGAAGTCATGATCATGACGCTTACAGGTTCATCTGTAATCTTATCCAAGACCTGAAAATTGGACCTGAACCAGATTTCCTTTCCTTGAATCACCACAGATCTTTCGGTAGTAAACCCTTCGTTCTCCTTGATCGCTTTTCGGACATTTTTCATTACAGCATCCCCATCAGTCTTTCCCATTGTTTCCCAGATGGTTTTTCCAATAAAAAAGTCAGGTGTTTGACCGATCATAGCTGCTGATTTGGAATTAACCAAAATGTAGTGCCCATTTTCATCGACCACCGATACGAGGGCATCTGCTGCTTCTATCAATGAACGATATTTTCTTTCATTGTAGAGCAGCTTTTCTTGCATCTTGATAAGTTCAGTATTATCAATTCCAGTACAAATTATCTCAAAAGGATTTCCTAATTCATCCAGCTCTAATTTAAAGTCCCATAATGTGTGCAATATACCGCCATCTTCTTTCGGCTTATCCATTTGGACTTTAACAATATGACTCGGTTTAGATATACATTCTTTTATTTTTTCGAGAACCATCTCATGGTGGTAGCTCATAACACTGTCCAAAGCCGATTCACCTATGCCCTTTTTATCGATATGGGCTTTTTTAAAACTTTTAAGATAAGAACGGTTGGCAAACTTTATTATTCCTTCCATATCTGTTATTACAAGAAAGGCGGTTTGTGCATTAATAAATTTTTCCAGATTGTTTCTTTGATGATTCAAAGACCTTATGTTTCTACCAATATCATTTTCTAGCTTTCTCGAATAAGTGATGTCATCACACAACACGAAAGTTCCTGCAACTTCTAAATTAGATTCTTGAATGTCCGGTATTACATCAATAGATAAAAATATTTCTTTTGAATGGTTCGTTCTTGAAATTAATTTAAGTATAGTTCCATCGTTAGGACTTCCCGAATTGATTGCATTTATTGATGGATTTTGGGTGTAATCAATTTCATGACCGTCATGTGTATAAATATGCCAGGACTCCCAAAAATCAACGCCTTCGGTGTTGCACGGATTTTGAATGTCGAAAAGTTTCGATGCTGCATTGTTTAAGAAAAGTACATGCCCTTCAACATTTAAATAAATCGCAGGCTTGGTAAAATGGTTTAAGAAATTCTCAAAATCTTTATTCATCTTGGGATTTTTAAAATCCAGTAATTTCAACTAAATAGGAAATCCGTATAAAATTAACACTAAATCCAACTAGTTTTACAGAAACGTCCATCGAAATTCTATCAAACAAATGCGTTGATTAAATAACCATATTAAATATTAGCACTTTCTTTCGTGCTGAACCAGAAATAATTCATTAAAAACCATTTTATTTTTTAAAAATATGAATTCAGAATTAAATTATACTTCAGCTTTCAAAGAATTACAACAGATCGTCAGCGATATGGAAGACGGAGAGATCACTGTGGACGAATTGTCCGTGAAAGTAAAACGAGCAGCCGAGCTGATCAAGATCTGTAAGGAAAAGCTTTCCTCAACAGAAGAGGATGTTAGTCAGATCCTTAAAGAGTTAGAGCGTAATTGACAAACTTTCTTGTTATTTATTTTTTAAATTTCCAGAAGCGCTTAATATGGAAAAGATCAAAGAAGAAATGGTGGGCTATCTGCCCAAGAGCTACAAATTGTTGGAAGGTAAACTGACTTTATTTTCAACGCATATTGCCTTCGATTCTTATCAATACAGTGGAGGTTTAAGTCTGTTGAAAGCCATTTTTAATCGTGACACCGAAAAAGATGATCCAAGCTTTACGCTTCAATTCAATGACATTAAAGCCATTACTCAGGGGAAACACGGTCTACAGAAGAACGTATTGGAAATCCATGATCAAAACGGTAAAGTATACAGGCTTGTCGTTAGAAGTTATGCCGAATGGGAAGACATCATTCACCACACCATGAGCTAATTTCCCAACACATTCCCATCCTTTATCGTTCTATTGAAAACTGCTATATGAAACAACAACTACTGTTTGCCTTTTTCTTTCTCGGAATCCAAATCAATGCTCAAATTCAAGACACTACCTTTCATAAAGTGTTTTATGAGTCTACCATGAACATTGTCTCAAAATCAGGAGCCGTAAGTCCCGATGACGGACTGGTAATCGTGGGTGAGGTGGACAATTCTTACGCCTACATGATGAAGATCGATTCTGCCGGAACCTTTGAATGGTTTAAAAAAGCAGACGCACAATCCGGATTCAAAAAAGTGATCAGAACCTGGGACTCTACATTTGTTGCAATTGGGGGTCAGTTCAATGTTGGCAATATGGTCAACGACGCATTTATCGTGAAATTTGATGTAAATGGAGATACACTCTGGACGAAGACCATTGAACATCCAACGGGATTGTCGTTGAACACTACCTCGATCGTAGAAAGTATTGACTCAAATTACCTCATCTGTGGATACACATCGGCACAGAACAATTCATTCATGATAAAGATTTCCGCAGCAGGAGATCTTATTTGGAGCACCATTTTCAATCCAATCAACACTTCGTTGGCACAAGGGATTACCTATGGCCCTGACAGTACGATCTACATCTGTGGTCAATACAATGATGGGGTCAATTTTGTTTCATCCTATATTGCCTCCTTCGAGCACGATGGAACACCAATTTCTTCGACTGGCTATACTTCGGTAGACTTTTATGATATTGTTTATCACATGGATAGTCTTTTTGTTTTGGGAGCTCAGAGCTCAGAGATCTTAATTTCAAGAATGGCAACCGATGGACAGATCGATTGGATGAATAGTTATTTCTATGTCTATGACAATACTCTGGATAAAATGCACCTCCACACTACCACAAACGGAAACCTTCTCACCATGGTGGGAGACAGAATGTTTACCACGAACGCCATTGAAATAGATCCGGAAGGATCTGTGGTCAACCAGAAGAATTTGATCATGGATGGAGTTGATCTATTGGAGACACAAAAGAATGGGTACTTTCTTCTGGGTTATGGCCCCCTCTATGGAATTAAGCTACTACAAGTTGACCATTTAGGAGTTATACGATTGGATGAAACATTCAGTCCAAACAATGATTGTCTGTGGGATAGTTGGCAATCCATTAACCCAACTATCGTCACACCAGCATCGACAACTCTTCAAAGCAATGGAACTTTGGTGGATAATCAATTAGCGATCGCATTCAACTCAGAATTGATCATTGATTACGAGGGCTGTGTAGATATATGGGGAGGAATCGATGAATCAGACCTACCGGAGATCTCCGTGTATCCTGTTCCGGCAAGTGACAAAGTCAATTTCAAACAGGATCAGGATCTTACTTTCTCACTTGTGATAACAGACCTAACGGGTAGAATGGTAATTCAAAGAGCAAAAGTGATGGGTGAAACAAGCGTGGATGTATCCGGGCTTCCTCTAGGGAATTACATCTACAAGATCACTTTTGGTAATGATCAGGTTAGAACAGGAAAATTGAATATACTTCGGTAATCAGTCTTCGTGTTCTTTGCCAAGTAGTATATGAATGTCATGGATCAGTTGATCCACTTCCTTGGTTGAGGTTCCATCGTAATAACCACGGATTCGCATTTGCTGATCAACTAGTACGAAATTGTTGGTATGAATGAAATCACTTCCAACATCACCTTGGTTTTCTGCTTCAGCAGGTTTTAATACGAAGAATGATTTTCGAGCCAACGCATACAGATCTTCTTTTTTCCCGGTCAGGAATTTCCACTGAACATCGTCCGCTTTATGTCCAATGGCATAACGTTTCATTTGTTCAACCGTATCTGTATCGGGATCCACTGTAAAAGAAAGAATCTTAAAATCATCTACTCCTTTCAATGACTTTTGAACGCGCTGCATCTGTGTATTCATCACCGGACAGATCGTTTGACAAGTCGTAAAGAAATATTCTGCCACGAATACTTTTCCTTTTACATCAGCATCTGAAATCGTTTTGCTATTCTGATCCTGAAACGAAAACGATCCTATTGTGTGTCCATAACCAATACGAAGCAATTCGGGATCAACCATTTCCTCTTCAAGATCTGTCGGATTGATAAAAGGAAGTTCTTCCTTCTCTTTCGGGCGGATCATAAAGTATGTAAACGTGATCCCTGCGATTGAAAAAATGATCAAAAACCAGATTCGGTTCATGGGATAATTATTACTTATTGAGGGTTTTGCTGTGGCCTTTTGAAGTTCTTCTTCTTTCGGAAGGGTTTTTTCTTCTTATTGCTTCGTTGTTCGATCTTCCATTCAGGGCCGGGTCCGAGTTCTTCTGGAACCGGAATTCTCTCTACCTCAGCCTCGATCAAACGCTCGATCTGCGCAAGCTTTCTCATGTCCTTCGGGTTTACCAAAGTGACCGCCTCTCCTTTTGTATTTGCTCTTGCTGTTCTTCCCACGCGATGTACATAATCTTCAGCATCAAAAGGTGTGTCGAAATTGATCACCATATTGATCTCCTTGATATCAATACCACGACTCATGACATCGGTCGCGACAAGTATTCTGATACGTCTCGATCGGAACCCTCTCAAGATCTCTTCTCTTTCTTCCTGGGTTCGGTTAGAAGACATCCCTTTCGATTGAAATCCTGCTGTTCTCAATTCTCTAACGATCTCATTCACCTTACTTTTTGATGAAGTAAAGATGATGATACTGACATATTCAGGTCTTTCCTTTAAGATAGATGCGATCAGCTTGATCTTCTGTTCATCGTAAGCAAGATAAACGGATTGCTTCACCCCTGCAGCAGGCTTGGATATTGACAACGTGATCTCCTCCGGGTAAGAAAGGATCCTTTTGGCAAGATCCCTGATCTTTGGCGGCATTGTGGCACTGAACATTAGATTCTGACGATTGTCAGGTAACTGACTAATGATCTGCAAGATATCTTCAGCAAATCCCATGTCCAGCATCTTGTCTGCTTCGTCCAGAATCAAATGTTGAAGATTACTGAAATCAACATAACCCATAGCGATGTGTGAAAGCAACTTTCCGGGAGTAGCCACGATAATATCGGTCCCTTCGGAAAGCGTTTTCTTCTGTTCATCAAAATCTTTCCCGCTACCACCTCCATAAATCGCTATTGATCCGACAGAAACAAAGTAAGACAATCCCTGGATCTCCTGTTCGATCTGCATCGCGAGCTCTCTCGTCGGAACGATGATCAGCGTGTTGATCGAAGTATCTTCTTTACCGGTAAGTTTATGTAGGATCGGTAGAATGAATGCTGCTGTCTTCCCTGTACCAGTCTGAGCACAGGCGATGAGGTCTCTCCCTTCAAGGATCAAAGGGATCGCTTGTTGCTGAATCGGGGTCGCATTGATAAACCCCATATGGTCAATGGCGTCAAGGATCTGATCGTTAAGGCCGAGTTCTGTAAATTTCATTGCATCAAAGGTAGGATAAATCCTTGTCAACAAAAAAACGGGTGGTAAAACCACCCGTTCTTCATTTCTATCCAGCGTAACTTCGTTTCGCCCAATTGGCACAAGCCTTCTTTCTTCTTTTCGAAGTGCGCTTGTTCTTGCGTGCCTTCTTCTTGTCAATGTGCGAAGCAAAAACGGTTTCAGTAGCATCTGTATTCACCATTGAAACGGTCATTTCCTTTGCAGAAAGAGTAAAAGATGTCAGCAACACAATTCCAAAAAACAATCCTTTCATTTTGTTAGATTTTGATTAGACGGGGCAAAATTACATCAATCAAAACGTCAGCACAAAAAATTTGTAACACAATGAGTTAAAATTTTAACGAGGGAATTGTCAAACATTTTTCTGAATTTTGTTAGACATGATCGACATCTCAAAAATCGGAACAGAGTTATTAAACACATCGCTAATTGAATGGGTTGCGGTGATTTGCAGTATGGCCTATGTTATTCTAATCGCACGTAAAAGAATCATTGCCTGGCTGTTTGCGCTTATCGCTTCATGCATCTATGTCTATCTGTGTATTATCAGTCAATATTACCTTGAATCATTCTTACAGATCTTTTATGTACTCATGGCCATTTATGGTTGGTATTCATGGAATAGGGCAGAACAGCATGATGAATTCATCAAAAGATGGTCCCATAAAGCACATGGAATAAACATCGTTTTAAGTACGGTCATTACCTTGATACTCGGTTATATTTTTGATCAATATACCGACCAAAGCCTCCCCTATCTTGATGCTTTTACGACGGTATTCAGTATCGCCGCAACATTTATGGTGGCACATAGAATACTCGAAAACTGGATCTACTGGATCGTTATCGATCTCTTATCTATTCAACTTTATGCGAATAAAGACCTGAATGCTACCGCAGTTCTTTTCATCATTTACTCCATTATCGCTATTGTAGGTTTCTTCCAATGGAGGACTTTGTACAAAAACCAGTCTTTATGATCAGAATTGCGATCACTGGACCCGAGTCATCCGGCAAAACAACACTTTCTGAAGCTTTATCAAAAACTTTAAATGGGTTACTTGTCCCTGAATTTGCGAGAACATACCTCATGGATCTTGATCGAGATTACAATGAAAACGACCTACTGATCATCGCAGGAAATCAATTCAAATCCAACAGTCAGTCCACGCATCTACCCTACCTCATCGCGGACACAGAAATGACTGTTTTGAAGATCTGGTCAGAAGTTAAATATGGTACTTGTGCCCCTGAGATCAAGGATCTTCTTAAGCAACAGCAATTCGATCATTACTTCTTATGTTTTCCTGATATTCCCTGGGAAGATGACCCCTTAAGAGAACATCCTGAAATGCGGGAAGAGCTTTTTCACCTTTACCATTCAGAATTGGAATCAAGACAACTTCCATATACCATTATTTCAGGAGATCCAGCACAACGCATCGATCTTTGTCTAAAAACACTTGGTGTAATCAATAAGAATTAATTAACTTTGTGCCGTCTCTAAGGGGTGCCCCGTCACAAAACGGAGCTGAGATCATACCCATTGAACCTGATACAGGGTAATTCCTGCGCAGGGAAGATGACCATTAACCTCCCGGAAGGGAAGAAAATTATTTACGTACAACCACCAAGAATTGGCCCCTTGTTCTTGTTTAATTTTTAAAAAAATGAAAACAAGAATGGTTAAGTCGGTGTGGGCAATAGTTTTAACGCTATCGCCGATCATCGCAAATGCACAACACGAGCTTCGTGGAACTGTTGTGAACGACAAAGGAGAATCTTTAACCGGAGTTAAAGTTCTCCTGCACAACACTTATTTTGGCACATACACTGATCACGAAGGAAAATACTTGATCAATAATGTACCTTCCAACACCTATGTGATCGAGCTTTCGTTGATCGGTTATCAAACCCTTGAACAGGAAATTACAGTTTTAGAGGGTCAGTCAAAATTTGACTTCAGGCTACAACCTTCTGTTTTGAGCATTGAGGAGGTTCAAGTTACAGCAGTTAGGGCAGGATCATTAACTCCGACAACCTATACTAACCTTAACAAAGCATCGATAACCACCATGAACTATGGACAGGACCTACCTTATCTTCTTGAAGGAACGCCTTCAACAGTGGTTACATCGGATGCCGGAGCAGGAGTTGGTTACACGGGTGTAAGGATCAGAGGCGTTGATCCGACAAGAACGAACGTTACTGTAAATGGAATTCCATTGAACGACGCTGAATCGCACGGAGTATGGTGGGTAAATATGCCAGATTTTGCTTCATCAACAGATCAGATGCAAATTCAACGTGGAGTGGGAACGTCTTCCAATGGTGCTGCCGCCTTTGGAGCAAGTATCAACATTAAGACCGATAACATATCCAGGGATCCATACGCAGCAATTGACAATAGTGCCGGTTCATTCAACACCTTGAAAAACACAGTAAAAGCCGGAACAGGCCTGATCAATGAGCGGTTTTCTGTAGATGCACGTCTTTCCAGAATTAGTTCTGACGGATTTATTGATCGCGCAAATTCCAATCTGAAATCGTTTTATCTGTCGGGGGCATATATTATGAAAAACTCCATGCTCAAAGTAGATATCTTTAGTGGTAAGGAGAAAACATATCAGGCATGGTGGGGAATTCCTCAATCAAAATACAAGGGCGATGAACAAGGGCTGCTTACGCACTTTTACAACAACTATTATCCCGGCGGGATCTACGAAACTGCAAGCGATTCTTCCAATCTCTTCAATTCAGGATCGAACACCTATAATTATTACTGGTATGATAATGAGACAGACAATTATCAGCAGGACCACTATCAGTTGCATTATTCAAAAACCTTCAGCAACAAATTAGCGTTCAACATTTCAGGGCATTATACCAGAGGAAGGGGTTACTATGAACAATACAAACGCAATCAGGATTTTTCGACCTATGGATTCGACCCTGTGGTCCTTGGGACTGATACGATCCAGAACACAGACCTTATAAGAAGACGATGGTTAGACAATCATTTTTATGGAGCAGTTTATGCGATTGCATACCGAAACAACAAAAACATGATCATCACTTTGGGTGGAGGGGCGAATCAATACCTCGGTAATCACTTTGGAGAAGTGATCTGGGCAAGAACCGCTTCTCAATCCGAGATCGGACAACGTTATTATGAAAACGATGCGAACAAATACGAGATCAATAATTACCTTAAGTTCAATTACACCTACAAGAAACTTGCGGTGTATGCAGACCTTCAGGTGAGAAACATTGGATACTCCTACCTTGGACTAGATCAATCATTTGGAATTTTGATCACATTGGAACAGAGTCTAAATTTCACATTTTTCAATCCAAAGGCAGGCTTAATGTATACCCTTTCAAACCGATCACAGTTTTACGGTTCATACAGTGTCGCACATCGTGAGCCGGTGAGGGATGATTTTATCCAAAGCACTCCGTCGAGCAGGCCAACTCCCGAACAACTTGGAAACACTGAGCTGGGTTTTAAATATCGGGCTAGAAAGACGTTTGCCAATGTTACTCTGTATCACATGAACTATAAGGATCAACTGATCCTGACGGGAGAGATCAACGATGTTGGAGCCTACAACCGCACTAATGTTGAGCAAAGTTACCGGGCAGGAATTGAACTGGAAGGAGGATACATGATCAGTAAGAAATTGAGTGTCAGTGCAAATCTTACTTTTTCTCAAAATAAGATCAAAGAGTTTACTGAGTTCATTGATAACTATGACAACTACGACAGTAACGGCAATATGATCCAGGATCAGGTTGTTCATTCAAATACAGATATTGCCTTCTCTCCAAATCTGATCTCTTCTGTGGGACTACTTTACGAACCTTTAAAAGGGCTTGAAATCACATGGTTGGCAAAATATGTGGGTTCGCAATATCTGGATAACACCTCAAGCAAAGACCGAACGCTGGATCCCTATTTCATCAATAATGCAGGAATAAGTTATTCATTTAAAAATTGGGGGTTCAAGGACATTAAAATCGGTTTGATGGCAAATAATCTTTTCAATTACCGATACGCAAACAATGGTTACACCTGGGGCTACATCTTGGGTGGCACTCGAGTGATCGAAAATTTTGTTTATCCACAGGCAGGGAGGAGCTTTCTAATAAAGCTGTCTTTACAATTGTAAATAAAATTGCACGAATAACCATTGCTTTTGGCCGGACATAAGATAATTCCCTTAAAATCATCATCTATTTATAGTTATATCATTGATAATAATTAAAATGTACTGCATGAAAAATATACTGTGGATTATGTTCAATTACCTGAAGAAATTAGTTGGAAATCTTTATCTTGCAATTTTTATTTTGATAAACATACTTTTTCGCTCCGCTAACAATCAAATAGATCATGAATCTAAAAGCAATATACTGTGTTGATGATGATGATGTAATCAATAAAGTCTTACTGTTCCAAATTTCCAAGTTCATTGAACATGAAGAAATTGTTGTTGAAACATGTAATCACCCCAAGGAATGTGTTGAAATGATGAAGGAAAACTATAGGTTAGGAATAGAACCCCTTGTTTGTGTGGTAGATTTTCAAATGCCAGAAATGAGGGGAGATGAATTTGCAAGAATTGTCAAATCTCTTTTTCCTAAAATAAAAATTATTATGCTTTCAGGAAATTCAAATGCTCTATTAGTTTCCGAACTCGAAGAGGAAGGTTGTCTGGACTTCTATATAACAAAACCTTGGGAAAAAGATGACCTAAAAGACAAGCTCAACTTAAGTCTTCCGCTAAATCTTAAATTTATGTGAATGAAATTAATTACTACTTTATCATTTATTACACTTTCCATTTTCTGTTTCGCCCAACCAACTATTCAAGTAAATGGTTATGGCCACTTGGAATATGAATTCTATGATTTACCGGATGAGGGCAAATATGAAAGTGAGTTTGCTATAGGGGAGCATGATTTGTTCCTCACCAGCAAAATCAACAAGAAACTCTCGTTCCTTTCAGAAATTGTTGTAAAACCTGATAAAAAATCCAGCTCAGGATTTTCCGCATCAATTGAACGTGCAAGGATCAAATACAATTATTTCAAGAACCACAGCTTATTGTTTGGAAAAATGCATACCCCCTTGAATTACTGGAATGATGTTTATCATCATGGGAGATTATTTTTCCCAACTATAGATAGACCAATGAATTTCGAATATTTCTTTCCAATTCACACTACCGGTATTCGTGCCCAGGGTCAGAATATTGGAAGCTTAAATTTTGGTTATGATCTCATGTTGGCGAATAGTCTTGAGGGAATCTCTGCACACCATAGTCGTCTTTTAATGTCTTACACTGCCTCCGTTCACATTAAACCTACTGATGGAATGCGCATCATGCTTGGGTATTATAACGATTATTTACCTTCAAATGACAATGGATCACATGTAGAAATGAATATGGAATATGATGGAGAATTAACCATGAATCAGTTCTTATTCTCTTTTGCCAGAATGGAACGCAAACTTGAAATTCTTAATGAATTCGCATACACCATGACAAATACGGACAGTCTTGGTGCTTCCTCAAATTTTTCAAACTATCTGTATGTTGGTTATCGAATAAAAGATATCCATACGCCATTTGTCATGATTGATTATTTACAGATAGACCCCAAAGAATTGCACACAATTAGAAGAGAAGGAATAAAATATTCTTTAGGCTACAGATGGGATATTGACCCTAAATGCAATGTTAAATTGCAACTGGAAAACTATATGCCTATTGATTTGAATGAAAATGTGCCAGGAATAACAAAAAAGTTTGAGGTAAAAATTCAGTTAGCTTATGCCTTATAGACTGCTTATCATATTTGTGTTCTGTTGTTTTACCAACACTTTGTTCTCACAAAGTGATTGGAATGCAATCACTGTGGTTGGTAATAAAACTGAACTCAAATCAATTTCCAAATCCAAACTTAAAAGAATTTTTAAAGGTTACGAATCACGTTGGAATAATGACAATGAAATTATTGTTGTTTTGCACTCATCAAAATCACCGACCTGTGAAATCATGGCTCAAACTATCTTTGGAAGTTCAATGAAAACAGTTAAAAGATATTGGCTAAATCTCGTCTTTCAAGGAAGAGCAAATCCCCCTGTCTTTCTGGATGATAATCTCGAAATATTAAATTATGTCAAAAGTCACCCTGGTGCGATAGGAATTTTGGTTAATTATTCAGGGGCGACAGAATACCAAATTAACTTGGAATAGAAATATGCGGATTTTCTCATCTATTGCATTTCGAATTTGGATAATTTTTACTGCTGTTGGTTTGATAATATCGTTGCCAATGGCTTATTATTATAACAACTATCAGTTTGAACTACTTCAAGAATATACAAAAGGTCAGTTCGATGTTAACTCAAAAATTACATCCAAAGCTGTAATTAATGCGCTTGATTTTGACGATTATGCCATACTTAATGGAATCTTAAATGAAATCAGCGAAAGTAAAAATTACTCCTTTGTAGCCATTTTAGAAAAAAATAATTTAGGCAAGGAAGAGGTGCTTACATGCATGCCAGCCGAAATGGAGAATCAAATATTAAAATTTGACTCGACTAAATATTTATTTAGCAGGGCTCCCTTTAAAACAGAGGTGGTCGAGGGAGTAGTTATAATGGCTGCATCAAAGGAAGACGCCCTTAAATCTGTAAGCTCCTTAAATAAACCTATAATTTACTTGGCAATTGCAGCAATTGTGGCGTCCGTGATCTTATTTGGATTTTCGATCTTTTTTCTAAGCCGGCCAATCTTTAAGTCTATCGAAATTGCCAATTCTTTAGGTATGAGAGATTACAGCATCCCAATAACTTATAGATCTGGAAAGGATGAAATATCCAGACTCAACAATGCTCTTTTAAACCTGAAAAATAATCTTATTGAATTAGATTCTGAAAATAGAAATTTATTGGAGGGATTGGAAACAAGAGTTGCAAGCATGACAGCTGATATCTCTTACAAAAACGAACTTACAAACTTGCTGTTACAGGTCTCAACATTGTTTATGGACCATAAATCCGAAAAGTCACGAAATGAAACATACAATGAAATCAATGAAGAAATCGCTAAAAAACTTCAGTTGTTCAAATTCAGAAATTTTTCATTAGATCATTCTCAATACATTGATTTTTATGATGAGTCAGAATGCATGGATTGTTTTAAGTCTTTTCTGAAGTTAAATCCAGGATTCATTGAAAATCTAGAGATTAGAAAACTAATTCAGATACCCGAACAACACAAAGCATTTATTTGGTCACACTGTATTGGACACGAGTTTTATAATGCAGAAATCTTCCTTTATGCTTTTTCTAACATCTCAAATGGAGTTGAAGGGGTTATTTTCTTAGCAGAAAGTTTACAAAAAAAGATTCAAGCCAAAGAGTTTACGGATATGTTAGATGTTTATTATTCGTTGCTGACCAACTTTAATAAAAGTTTAATCTTTGAAAATGAATTGATTTCATTGAATAAGACACTCGAATCCAAGGTGTTGGAAAAAACAAGAGTGAACCTTGAAATTTCGAATACCTTAATAGCTCAAGATAAACTTGTTACATTAGGTGAAGTAGCTGCAGGAATTGCCCATGATCTAAATACTCCAATTGGCTCTATTAAAGCTTCCGCACAGGAGATCAATCAATTAATCGATGAGTTTTTAACTATTATAACAGAAGTTACGAGTGAAGAATATCAATTTATTTTGTCATTTGCTTCAACACATGATTATTTGAGTAAGCACCGAACGGCTATTCAAAAACTTAAAAATTCATCAGAACTAGTTAGTCAATTGAGGGGTGTTCTGATTAATCAACCTGATGAGCAAATTTCTAAAATTGCCTCACTGTTGAATAATGCAGGTTTTGAACTCGTAGATTTTGATGAGTATGCTAATATTCTGCACTTTGAAAATACTGAAAAGATAATAAAGGGGATTAATATTCTTTGGTTGTTGCGTTCTTTCCTTTCGGGAATTGTGATTTCTTCAGAACGATCAGCTGGTGTAATTTCAAATCTACAAAATTTCGTTAAAGAAGATCTCACCCAAGAAAAATCAACTATCAACTTAGCCAAGAGTATTAAATCAATTGAACCTTTAATACGTCACAGAATTAAAGATAATATTGCATTGTTGATAGAAATAGATGATGCCATTAACATTCATGGGATAGAGATGAAATTATTCCAGGTTTGGACTAATATTTCGAAAAATGCGATTGAAGCCTTTGAAGAATCACCAGAAGACCAAACAGATAAATACATTAAAATCTTTACTAAAATTAAAGAGTCTAGGGTGCAAGTACACTTCGAAAATAATGGTCCCACCATCTCTGAGGAAAACCAGAAAAAAATCTTCAAAAAGTTTTATTCAACTAAACATCGAAAAAATGGTACTGGTCTTGGATTGAGTATTGTTTCAAATATTATAGCTGAGCACTATGGTGAAATGAGGCTTACATCAGATCAAGTAACAACCTTTACTATAGATCTCCCACTTGTGTCAGATTAATGTGCTTTTTATCCAGCCGATCATCTTGAAATAAGCACTATCTGCATCTAGATCGTTGTGTAATTCGTGATAACCGTCCGGAAAAAAAAATCCTTTCACATGATCTCCTGAGTGCTCGACCAGCTGTCTGGAAGCTTCAGCAGAAGTTAATCTATCCGCCTCACCATGCATAACTAACACAGGGATTTTGATCTCATGAGCTTTTTGGATGGCATAAGCTCCGGCCTTGTGAACATTAACAAAGAATGAAGCGGTTATTTTATCATGAACAAGGGGATCTTTCTTGTATTTTTCTACTACTTCTGTTATCCTCGAAATCGCAGCCACTTCCAAACCAGTTGATTGAGAAAAACCAGGATAAATTCCCGAGGCCATTCTACCTAAGGATACTTTCCATTTCGGAGGATCGAAAGCCAATCGTAAATAGGGCGAAGAAGCTATAATACCTTTTACCCTGGAATCCTGCTTCCTGATGGTATAATTCAATGCAAGATTTGCTCCCATGCTTTGGCTGAATAAGAAGGCCGGTAAGCCAGGAAACAGTTGAACAGATTCATTTATTACCATTTCAAGATCCTTCATTAAGTGCTCATACGAAGGGGAATGCCCCCTCTTCCCTGATGATCTACCGTGACCCCGATGATCAAAAGCCAATACTGAATATCCAGCACCATTCAATTTTTCTGTCAGCTCTGCATATCTACCCGCGTGTTCCCCCATCCCATGAATAATGATCACAATTGCTTGAGCATCTGCAATTTGATCTATATACATCATCAATTCAAGTTCATCTTCTGTTTTCAGCTTTTTTTCCATTATCACGAAATTAAAAATTCAATGAAAATAACTTCAGCGTAAATCGGATTCTTTTTCAATTCACAGGAATGTAATACCTTTGCTCTCAATAAACTAACCATACTTATGAATTTCAATAAATGGCTCTTTGTCAGCACAATATTCATCTCCTTAGCAGTTTCGAGCTCTTATTCCTATGCTTGTAATTGTCCTATTTTCGCTACAGCATCCGGATCTGATACACCAGGTACAACTGCTACGATCACTGATTTTTCGTGTGCACAAGGCAATATTACATCCGCCTTTTTATCCTTCAACTTACAGGGCACAAATTGCCCGAGCTGGACATTTGCGAATGTGATCGTTAACGGTAACGTTATTGCAACAGGTCTTTGTTCTGCCGATAACATGGACCTTTCCCCGTTTTTTCCATTGACTTCTGTTTCAGTTACGGCTTTAGACAACCCTGCAGATGGCGTTTCGGATAATGTCACTGTAAATATGTATTTAGGGTTGAATGGGGCTCAAGCAACATTCGGTTTCACTGCCCCAAGCTATGTCTGTTACGGTCAGCCAGTTCAGTTTAACAACCAAACACAATGTGCTTCTACTTATTCATGGGATTTTGGCGATGGTCAACAATCTAACCTTGAACAACCCTCGCACATCTATTCAGAAGCTGGATACTACTACGTTAATATGATGGCATTTGATGCCTCTGGCAGTTATATGGGTAATTACAGTCAAACTGTATTTGTGGCAGGGCATAAACCTTTTTTCAATTTGAGTGAAGATACCGTTTGTGTAGGAGATCAAATTCAAATCTGGGATGCGGGTTTTTTTCAAAACAATGCCAATGTCACTTACACCATAAACTATGGTGATGGAAATCAGGAGGTTGTAAACAATTCATGGGCTAGCTTTAACCATTCTTATGCAACCGCTGGGGACTTTACTACAACCTTAACAATTGAATCCAATTGTGGTGTACAGATCATTGATACAATTATCCATGTTGGGAATAATTTGCCGGTAAGTGGTTTCATTGATGTATATGCAGGAAATGGTGGGGCTATATGCCCTGGAACTCAAGTAAATCTCTACACTAATTGGGACCTTGATTATCTTTTTAATTATGGCGATGGCCTTACGGGAACAGCAGGAAATCATATATATCCATCGTTTGGCACCTATATTCCAAGCGTAACATTACAAAATGGGTGCGGAAATACTGCTACATACATTGGGAACCCGATCATCGTGACAAATGTGCCATATTATTCAGGTGACGCATACATTGGGGCCAACATAAATAATATAAATAATCAGGCTTGTCCTGGTACAAGTGTCGGATTTTCGACCGCGAATGCATCTTCGTATAGCTGGAATTTTGGTGATGGGGGCACCAGTAACGTGCGATACCCATCACATATTTTTACAAATCCCGGAACTTATAATGTGGGGGTTACACTCTTTGACGGTTGTGGTAATGATACAACCCTAACAATGACGGTGCAGATCGTAACTAATCTTCCAATAAACCCAAATGTTGCGATCACATCGGATGTTCCAAGTGAGATTTGCATTGGAGATGGCTTTCAGTATAATGTAAGCTCGGCATATCAATATGAAAATTCAGGTACATTTCTGTGGAATTTTGGTGATGGCACATTTTCTGACTCGAGAGATGGTTTCCATAGTTATTCCTCAGCGGGCACCTATTTAGTTTCATGTACAATTACAAATTCATGTGGTAATGACACTACTTTATTCGCTCAAATAGCAGCAGGAACTAATATTCCTCCACAGTTTATCTATGCTGGAACCCCACAAGAAATTTATTGCCCAGGTGACAATGTCCCACTAGTTGCCGCTCCATATAACGCTGCTTCGACTTTGGTTTGGGACATGGGTAATGGAACAACAATTGCGTCTCAAGATTCTCTTGTTTTGAATATTGAGGGAACAATGGTAGTTTACCATTTGGCAAACTATTCATATTCTTCTCCCGGCATCTACAATGTTCAAGCAACAATAACTAACGGCTGTGGACTCTCAGCAACGGAGCAATTTGTTCTTACAGTTGGTTCAGGGGCAGAAATAGAGAACGCAGGATTTTTCATTGATTTTGATGAATATGTTTGTCTTGGAGAACCCGTTGTCTTTCGTGGATATGGAGGAAATGAGTTCTTTTGGAATTTTGGCGATAATTCAGGAATTGAATTGTCTAGTGCCGCACTAGAGCCTGTTGAACATAGTTACAATACCCCAGGGTCCTACATCGTTACTATGATCGCTTTCAATAATTGTGGGGATACAGCAATGTTTACTCAACAGATTATAATTCCAGACTCTGATATGGAAATTATAACCAACTCACTTGACGCAAGCTGTTTACAGGCCGATGGTCAAGCCATTGCAAATGTAATCGGTCCAAATCCTCCTTACAGCTATAGCTGGACCAGCGGGGATAACACGAACATTGCAAGTGACCTTGAAGCAGGAATCTATGTTGTAACTGTTACAGATAATAAAGGCTGTTCTGACTTTGCCATCGCTACAATATCTGACGCGCAAGCCCCTACACTGGCCGTTACCAATGTCATTGATGTAAGTTGTTTTGGCGAAGACAATGGCGCCATCGATATAACTCCTATTGGGAATACTTCGGGCATCCAATACCTTTGGTCGAATGGTGCAACAACGGAGGATGTAAATGGCCTGGTAGCTGGTCCATACGAAGTTATCGCAACAAATGGTCAAGGCTGCATTGCAGTAGCCTCAATCCTGGTAGAACAACCAGGAGAAGTGAGCATTGCGTTTACTTCCAATGACGCTTCATGTAATTTAAGTAACGGAAGTGCAACTGCAGTCGTGAATGGAACTACTGGACCTTATACCTACATCTGGTCGAACGGACAAAGCGGTCCTAATGCTACTGGTCTCGCAGCAGGAGTTTATACTGTTTCGGTCATTGACAACCAAAGCTGCTTGACAACAGCTAATGTTGCGATCAGTGAAACAAATGCCCCGGGAATCATTATGGATTCCATCGTGAACATCGGTTGTGGAGAAGGGGGAAGCGGAATCTATATTTCGCCAATCGGAGGAACGTTACCTTATACGTATGTTTGGTCGACTGGTGCAACAACTCAAGATCTAATAGGTCTATCACCTGACGAATACTGGGTTTCGGTAACCGGAGCAAACGGTTGCGAGGGATATGAACTTTTTGAAATTGAATACGAGAACCCACTTCCAAATCCAATTTGTGTTGTTACTGTCACTCCATCTCAGCACAATAAGGTGGCATGGGAAAAAATTGCCACAACCGGAATCGACCACTACAACATTTATAAAGAAAGTAGCTCTGCAGGATTATACTATTTGATGGGAACAGTGCCTTATGATTCCTTAAGTATCTATATTGACACCATTTCAAATCCTGCTGTTCAAGCATACAGATATAAGATCTCCGCAGTTGATAGTTGTGGTACTGAATCATACATCAGTTCTCAACACAAGACCATCCACCTGACACAAAACATTGGTGTTTCACAGGAAGTCAATCTGATCTGGGATAATTACACTGGTTTCTCCTACACTACCTATAATATACTTCGTTACGATGATGCTGCAGGATGGACGATGCTGACTTCTCTTCCAAGTAACGTGAATTCATATAGTGACTTGAATGCACCATTAGGAACAGCAACATCGTTGTACTATGTCATAGAAGTTCCTTTGGAAGCGCCTTGTGTATCAACCACAATGCACGTAGAAAACAACAATACGACTCGTTCTAACCGAACCGAGGCTATTGCTGGAGATATTACCGATGGAATTTCAGAATTGAAATGGGTGAACAGTCTATCCGTTTATCCTAACCCATCAAAAGGATTGTTCCAGATCAATTTATTTGCAGGAGATGTTAATCAAGCAGCTTTTCAGGTAGTTGATGCTCAAGGAAGAATTGTTCGAGAACATCAAGAAGGCTACATGTATCATGGGCAGGAACTTGAGATGGAGCTCACTGATCTGACAACCGGAGTATATCTCTTGAAAGTTGAATTTGATGGAAATCTAATAACCAAACGAATTGTCATTCAAAAGTGATTTAAATAGAAAGCCTTGTTAACGCAGGGCTTTTTTTATTTTTAACACATGAAACAAGGGGGAATGATCACAAAGGCCATATCAACAGTACTATTCATGTGCTTGTTTTGCGTAATTTCATTCGCTCAAAACAATCGTCAGCTCGGCTCACTGAACATTAGAAATTATCCGAGTACCGAGTACAATGGTCAAACCCAGATCTTCTCGATAGCACAAGACCAGAATGGGATCATGTATTTCGGAAATAAGACCGGAGTGCTTCTTTACGATGGTCGAAAATGGGAGACCATTAAAGTTCTGAATGAAAAGAATGATAGCTACGAAGTCAATGCTTTAGCAGCCTCACCGGAAGGTATCATTTATGTCGGAGCCAGGGGAGATCTTGGATATCTGGAATCGGATGCCAGCGGTAAAGCACATTTTGTCTCCATTGCTACTCAACTCGATAAGGGCACGGATCTAAAAAATCCCAGAACCATTAAAGTCACCAATGACGGAGTATTCTTCTATTATGGAGATATCATCTACCAATACAAGAACAAAAAACTAAAGGCCTGGAAAAGTCCAGAAAATGATGCCTATTACGGTATGTTCTATGCTGACGGAAAGATCTATGCTGCAAGATCGGCGACCGGGCTATATTCGCTTGAAAGTGGAGATTTCAAACCCGCACCCAACGGAGGCAAGTACAATTTAGACGAAAAGATCTACTCGATCCTTAATTTTGATAATGGTACCTACTTGCAGACTACTGAAGGGAACATCACAAATATTTCAGATCCTTTTTATCCGGAAACTTTGGTGCTGGAAAATATTAAGCCTGCGTACAATGCTATCAATGTGTATGATAAGTATTTTTCAAGCGGGTCCTTTTCAGATGGACTGCTTGTCTATGATCGTAACTTCAGGTTGATCTATCGAATTGATATTGGAACGGGACTGATCGACAACAACATCAATTGTCAATATCTGGATCGTGAGGGAAACATTTGGGTAGGAACCAACAAGGGAATTTCCAAAATTGACATCATATCACCTGTCAGCCGTTTCGGGATAAATTTTGGGATGACCAGTGGTGTTGAAGGGATCTGTGCATTTAAGGGAATCAAATATTTTGCTACACTTAGTGGGGTATATTACCTGAATGATCAGCAAGGCGATCATGCTGAAAGGATCAAGAAAGTGAATGGTTTGAATATCGATTGTTATGGCATAAAAACTGTTGCATTTGGCAGAGACACCGTTCTATTGGTCGCAGCGAACAATGGTGTTTGGATGCTTCGTGAAAAATTCGGAACACTCACATTGGTCTCAAAATGCGGTCCATACAATTTTGCACAATCCCCAAAAGATCCGAATCTTGTTTTCGTTGCCAATTATGATGGGTTGAGCTCGATCCGTTGGAACGGAGCTGGCTTCACAGATGAGGGGTATATCAACGGATTTTCAGAGGACATTTTCAATATTAACGTTCAAGCTGATGGGACACTGTGGTTAGGAACCATTGCCTCTGGTATTATCAAAGCCCATGTCTCAACCGTTAAAACAAAAGGCAGATTGTCTACTATTGGGAATGGGAAAGACGGAGCACATTATATCACTTTGATCGACGGGGTTCCTCATGCGGGAAATGATAATGGCCTGTTTGAGATCAGAGGAAATCAATTGATTCCATCCAACATCTATACTTTCCCTAAAAAAGGATCTGTTCACCGATTGCTTAAAGATGCTTCAGGGCGATTATGGGCTATTCTTGTTCACGATAACACTCATTATGAGATCGGTTTTTTTGAAAACAATGCTCAGCACTCTTGGAATTCGATAGATTTCGTGCGCTTTTCCACAGACATCGTTCACGGACTATTCGATGACCGAGGCGGATCGATATGGTTAGGTGGTCCCAATGGATTAATGGTATACAATCCAGAGATCAAAAAAGATTATGATCCCGGGTTTTCCTGTTTCCTCCGCCAATTGACATGGTCTGATAGCGTGTTGTATTCGGGAATGCGCTTTTCAAAAGATCAGAAAATCAAATTCCCAGAACTTCCGTATTCCTCAAAAGAAATTTCATTCGAAGCTGCAGCGACCACTTTCTACGATGAAGAAGGAACCGAATTCAGCTTCAAGCTGGACGGTCAGGACGAGGAGTGGACAAGTTGGTCAACGAACAATAAAAAATCCTATACAAACCTCAAAGAAGGAACATATACATTACACATTAAAGCCAGGAACATTTACGGTTTTGAGTCGGAAATAGCCACTTATACTTTTACCATATTGCCACCGTGGTACAGAACGATCTGGGCGTACATCATTTATATTCTGATAGGTATTGTCCTCTATTATTTCTCCGTGAAATTTGCCAATCGACGGATCAGAAAACAAAAAGAACATCTCGAAGAAGTTGTCAAAGAACGAACTGCCGAAATTGTAGAACAAAAAATTGAGATCGAAAAGCAAAAAGAGATCGTTGAAGAAAAGAACAAGGATATCATGGACAGTATCCGTTATGCGAAACGTCTCCAGGACGCTATTCTCCCAACAAGCGAATACATCAGCAGCTGTTTTAAGGAATCCTTTGTACTATTTAAACCAAAAGATATTGTCTCTGGAGATTTTTATTGGGTTCGCAAAGTGGATCACCTCGTCTATTTTGCGGTGGTAGATTGTACTGGACACGGAGTTCCAGGAGCTTTCGTAAGTATAGTTGGAAACAATGGTCTTAATCGAGCGATCAAGGAATTCGATCTTGTTGATCCTGCCGAAATCCTGAATAAATTGACAATCCTAGTGGAAGATGCTTTTCGTCAACAAGGGTATTCTGAGGTAAGGGACGGAATGGACATCGCCCTGTGCTGCCTTAACACGCAAACCGGTGAATTGACCTATTCAGGAGCAAATAATCCAATTTACATTTTATCAGGTGAAGATCTAAGAGAGATCAAGGCAGACAAACAACCCATCGGTCACTTTGAAGACAGAAAACCGTTCACCTCACATACGGTTCAGTTACAACCGGATGACACGGTTATTCTATTCAGCGATGGGTTTGCTGATCAATTTGGAGGGCCAAATGGGAAAAAATACAAGTACACTAAGATGAAGGCTTTCCTTGTGGAACATTCCAATGAATCACTTCAGGAAATTGGAGAGCAGATGAAATCTGAATTCGAAAACTGGGTGGAAGGCTATGATCAGATCGATGATGTCTGTGTAATGGGTGTCAGGTATTAATTCACTGTCTATAGTAAACCAACCCCTGAATTTTCATCGTCCAGATTCCATTGGAATTTTGATACGGTTCTTCGTCGATCCGCAAAGGGTAATTTGAACTACCGATCTTCATTTGTGTTCTTGACGAATTCATGACTGCCTTACCAAATTGAGTACTCACACAATTGCAAAGATCAGTTCCACAGGGAGAACATGTGTTTTTAAAACTTCCATCAGCTCCATCAATGATGATCTCACTTCTGACGTTCATGTTCAAAATAGTGTCAAAGATGATATCCGTTTTCCAAACTCCCTCAAAATCTGAATTGTATTTATAGACAGGCTTGTTGCAGGCAAAGAATAGTCCTGATGCAATGAGGAGCAGAAACAACGTTTTTTTCATCTTGAGATACTTAGAGTAAATGTATGAAAAAGACAATTGTCTCAAATAAAAACCCGAAATCATTCTTTGGATGAGGCGCGAATTAATCGACGGTTCATTGATAATAATTCAAAAGAAGGGTTTGCCCATTCTCACTGAGTGGAGAATGATCTGGCTAAAGGATAGAAAATTATCTCCTGTGGCTAAAGGTTTTCTGGAGTTCATTCGAGCGGAGAAAGAACGTATCAAAAAAGACCATTTTGAATGGTATGAAAAAACAAAAGACTCACTTCGATAAGTGAGTCTTGTTTGTGACCCCGGAGGGATTCTAACCCCCAACCGCTGGAGCCGAAATCCAGTGCTCTATACAGTTGAGCTACGGAGCCTAATATGGGCGTCAAAAATACAAAGGGAAAGTCAGCCATGCAAACAGGCTTCTCATTTAGTTGTAAATTCAAGTACTTTCCAATATTTTTGACATCCCTGCGTTATTTTAATGCAATTCTATTTTATGCGATCGATCTTCTTAATTCTCCTGATATTCTCTTCTGCGGCATCTGCACAGGTAGGAATGGGACAATGGCGTTTACATGTCCCCAACCGAATAGCAATTGATGTAGACGGAGGGAACGGGGTCGTTTATTCAGCTTTCACAAATGGTCTTCTTGAATATACGATCGAAGACGATGATAAACGTCTTTGGACAGCAGTAAATGGGCTTTCTGATATATCATTAACCGGCCTGCTCTACAGTAGTAACTCGTTATACATTGGTTATGAAAATGGGAATTTCGATAAGCTTAAAGATGGCCGCGTAACTAATATTCCAGCCATAAAGCTTGCTCAAATCCAGGGTTCAAAGCGAATCAATAAGATCGTTGCGCACGACGGGTTTATATACCTGGCCACCGGATTTTCAATCGTAAAAATCGATCCAAACAAAGATGAGGTTAAAGACACCTATTATCCAACTGGCGGTAATGACGCAATACTCGATATTGATTTTAGAAATGATTCTATTTATGCCCTGAGCAGCACAAGATTGTATCGGGGGTATCTGAATAACATTGCCTTGAGCGATTCAGCTCAATGGGTGATCGATAGTCGAATCCCTTATGATCTGAATGAGCCATACGCCGAGATCGAAATGGTGGATAATCAATTATACCTACTCTACAAGGTGGCAGGTTATGGGGCGGATTCAGTATTTCGGGTTGATAACTCAAGCTGGCAACTTGTAAATCAAGAATCGTTTTCTCTTGAAATCAATTCAATTGATCAGCATGAAGGGGCATTGATGGTGAATTTTGAAGGTGGAATGCTCGCATACAATTCTGATCTTTCCTATGCTTTTTCAGCGACCACTTATTCATTCGGTGAATTCCCATCCATTAAAAATTCAATGGTACTTGATGGTTATACCTGGATTGCTGACGGTAAGAATGGACTCGTCAGATTCTATAATAACTTTTCAGCGTTAAAGATTCCCTTTGATGGACCTCCAAAAAATGAGTTCTACGGAATGGACTGGCACAATGGCAAACTTGCCGTTGCGGGAGGGGGCCTTTCATCCATTGCCCCTACTTTCAGTGGATCAGGAGTTTATGCCTTTGAAGATGAGGTTTGGACCCTTCATGACCGAGATAATACCTCGGCTTGGAATGGGCAACCGATCTGGGATTTCCTGAGCGTAAGTATCGACCGAGAAAAGGGAGAAAAAATGGCTGTCGGGACTTTCTCTGAGGTTCCATTATCCCTCTTTAATGAAAGCGGTCAAGTTACCCAAACATTCACGCCATCAAACTCTCCTTTGGTAACATCAGACCCATCAGGTACATGGTCATTGGTTTCCAGTGTCAATTATGACGACAAAGGAAATCTATGGGTATTAAATGCTTATTCAGACAAGCCACTGAATGTCTACTCCAAAGATGGTCTATGGTACTCATATGATTGCGGTACTGCTGCAAAAAATCGTTTCTCTAAGAAAATGGTGATTGATTATAACGGCAACAAATGGTTTTCTCTGGATAATGCAGGAATCTTTGGCTACCATGATGGGGGTACGCTCTCGGACAATTCAGATGACAAGTTCAAAAATCTCAATACCGGACAAACAACAGGAAACCTACCATCCAACAGGGTAAATGCTCTTGCTGTTGATTTCGATAACGAGATCTGGATCGGCACAGACAATGGTTTTGCTGTTCTGTATAATTCAGAAGGAGCATTTGATGCTGGTGCTGGTGAATATAACGCTCAGCGCATCAAGGTAGAATATGAAGGTAACGTTGAATATGTACTGGGTAACACGTCTATCAGTGATATTGAAGTAGATGGCGGAAATCGCAAATGGATCGGCACCTCCAATTCCGGTATCATCCTTTTATCTCCCGATGGCCTGGAGATCATAGAACAACATACCACGCAAAATTCTCCTCTCATCTCAGACAATATTCTTGATCTTCAATTGGATCATTCGACAGGTGAATTGTTCATCGTCACTGACGAAGGATTGATCTCCTATCGCACAAACGCAACGTATGAAGATCCTGAGTACAGCTCTGTAACTGTCTTCCCTAATCCTGCTCGTCCTGAATTTCAAGGCCCCATAACTATTCAGGGCATCCGATACAATTCGGATGTTAAGATCACCGATATTGCCGGAAATTTGGTCTATAAGACCACTTCGAACGGTGGAACTGCAACTTGGGATGGTAAAACGCTGAATGGTGATAGAGTTCAAACAGGAGTTTATCTCATCTGGACAGCTGCAAATGACGGTCAGGGCAGAAAAGTAGGCAAAGTACTGGTAATTCATTAATCAGTGAAGCAGACAGACACAGGAATTATCCTGCATAAGATCAATTATTCAGAAAGCAGCTTAATACTAACGCTCTATACCAGAAACAACGGACTTCAGCGCTATATTTTTCAAGGGGGGAAAAAGAAGCATTCGGCGGTGTTTCCGATGAGTCATGTTGAATTCACCTACTATTCAAGACCTGACAGTGAACTAGGAAAAATGACCGAGGCTTCCTCAACTGGTATCTCAGTGGAGATCCCGTTTCATCCTTTACGTTCATCAATCGCGTTTTTTTTGGCGGATGTTCTCCGTCAATGCTTAAAGACAGAACAAAAGGATGTGTCTCTTTTTGAATTTCTTGAAAAAAAGATCGAACTATTAAACCGAGAAGATCAACTGGGTTCTTTTCCTCATGAAACACTCACACAGCTCACCCATCATCTTGGACTGATGCCTAATGTGGAACCAGGAGATTACTTTTTATTACAGGAGGGGTCTTTTTCAGAACATCATGCATTCGATCAAACTGCCGAAAAAGGAGAGGCCGTTGATGCTTTTCGTATGCTTCTTTTAAATGAAATCCCACAACCATTTCATTCAGTGCAACGCAAGCAAACACTCAATCTTATATTGAGATATTACAATCTGCATGTTCCGAATTTTAACGTGGAACGATCCCTAGAAGTACTCAGGGAAATAATGGAATAAAAAAGTCACCATTCCAGTGACTTTTTACTAATGCAAGTAGAGAGTTAAACGTTATACTTTGGCCTTAATTATTCTTTGGCTCCTTTATAAAGATAGAAGAAAAATCCAGATTCTCCATAGAATTCGTTTTAAAATCACGAACTCTCGCATTAACCATCAGGATAAAATCATCCGTCATGATCGGCATCACGGCTGCTTCATCAATGATCATCTGATCACATTTAACCATTAATTTATTTCTTTTCTCTAGGTCCGTTTCCATCATTGCTTTTCTAAACAATGCGTCGTACGCTGTATTTCTGAACCTGAAGGAATTCACTGTCATGCTGTTTTCCTTAATGTTTCCACTATAGAACAAGCTCAGGAAGTTTTCTGCATCCGGATAATCCGCTACCCAACCTGATCTCCAGATCTTCGCCTTTCCTTTGTTGATTGCATCATCGCGTTCATTGATCGTACACAGTTTGATCTTCAAGTCAATGCTTAATTCCTTCTTGATCTGATCAGCTACTCCCTGACACATTTTATGCGTCGATGATCCCTCGATCGCGTTAACATAAAAATCCAATGCAGGAAAGCCCTTTCCATTTGGAAAACCTGCCTTCGCCAGAAACGCTCTAGCTTGGTCAGCATCTGTTTTGAATCCTTTCACATCCTCGTAAGGGAAATTATCCATCTTTGGTACAAAACCATGTTTCGTTGCCCAACCTTCACCCAACAAATATTGATCAACGATCACATCTCTGTTTACAGCCAGGTTAAATGCTTTTCGAACAAAAGGATTACTGAACTCTTCACTTTCACATGCGAAAGCCACATAGTTGATGTTCATTGAAGACTCAGACTCAACCTTATGCTTAATGTTTTTACCTGCTTGAGCTTCTTGTAAAGTTCCAAACACATTCTCGATCTCTTCAACAGGAATTTCCAATACAATATCTACTCCTTTGTTTCTGAATGCCAAAAGCTCATCCTTCTTCTTTTTGGTGTAGGACATTGTGATCTTATCAAGGAATGGAAGTTGGTTACCCAACTCATCCTTTCTCCAGTAACCAGGATTTCGTTTTAGGGTAATTCCATTGGCTGACATCTCGTCCAGCATAAATGGTCCTGTACCTACAGGATGCGTCCCGATCTCTTTACCATACTTCTCATAAGCCTCGCGAGGGAAGATTCCAAGATTTGTATGTGTTAGAATCTTATCAAACCCAACAAATGCGTCTTTTAATTTGATCTCCACTTCATTTCCGTTCACCTTAATGCCCGAAACACCTGTTTTTGGAAGAGATGTTTTTGAACGATTATTGAAATCAGCAGCTCCTTCAATTCTGTCCACCAGCAAATAGCTCATCTGATTGAACTTCAATCCTGAACATGCCATTTCGAGTACGAATTTCACATCCTCGGCGGTAACCTCTCGAGTTCCGTTCGGAAAACAATCATCTTCATGAAACTTAACTCCCTTTCTGATCTTAAATTTAAACGTCTTAGCATCCTCACTAACAGAATACGATTCCGCTATTGATGGAACGACATTCATGGTTTCAATGTCAATCTTCAAAAGCGGTTCATAGATCTGGCAATTGATCCGTTGAGAATAAAGATCCACTTTTTCCATGGGGAAAAGGCTTTCTACCTTTTCGGAGGACATGAACTTGAATTCACCTCCATACATTTTTCCCCCAATTGCTTCCTTTTGTTGTTGTTCTTTCGAGCCGCCACAAGAAATTAGTACGGTTGTCAGGAAAGAAAGCGCCAAAAGTGAATGGAATTTCATGATCTTTTAATTTAGTATTAACAAATATATCAAAATAGAGTATCAATAACCGACTTTCGTCCTAACCCTTTTCAACACATCTTGAGCAACTTTACGAGCTCTTTCTGCGCCAAGGCTGAGTTGTGCATCGATCTCATGTTTGTTTTGCATCAGGTGTACGTACATTTTTCGATTTGGTTCGAATTTTTCAAGGATCAATTCATACAATGCGTTTTTTGCATGACCATAACCAAATCCTCCTGCCAGATATTTGGATCTCATTTCCTCCTGCTGCTCAATCGATGCCAATAACCTATACAATGCAAACACATGACAAGTATCAGGGTCTTTTGGGTCTTCCAGCTCTTTACTATCTGTTACGATCGAATTGATCTGTTTCTTTAATTGCTTTTCCGGTAAAAAGATATCGATGTAGTTGTTTCTCGATTTACTCATCTTCTCCCCGTCTGTTCCTGGGATAAGCATAGTATCCTCCTGCACCTTGTCCTGCGGCAGAACAAAAGTCTCTCCCATTTTACTGTTAAAACGAGCGCCTACATCTCGCGTCATTTCGAGGTGCTGCAACTGATCTTTACCCACCGGGACAACCTCTGCATCGTACAACAAAATATCGGCAGCCATCAGCATTGGGTAGGAGAACAATCCACCATTCACATCTTCCAAACGATCTTTTTTGTCTTTGAAAGAATGGGCAAGCTCCATTCTGCTGAACGGAAAGTAGCACAGCAAATACCACATAAGCTCAGTAACTTCCGGAACATCGCTTTGACGATAAAAAACTGTTTTTGAAGATTCTATACCGAATGAAAGCCAGGTGGCTGCAGTAGAATACGTGTTTTCACGCAGCAGATCTCCATCTTTAATCTGTGTCAATGAATGCATATCTGCAATGAAAAGGAAAGACTCGTTCGACGGGTCATTTGCCATTTCGACTGCAGGAATGATCGCTCCTAAAATATTCCCTAAGTGCGGGGTTCCTGTACTTTGAATTCCCGTGAGTATTCTCGCCATATCTCCTCCATTTTTTCAACGAAAATACTTAATTTCGGGCGAAACCTGACACACCACTGTGCCGGACAATGTATATATTTTAAATTTGTTCTATGCAGATCGTGACGGGTGTATTATCACTGTTTTGGAAACTATACATCGGTATTGTTTTCACTGGCTTTGCGATTTTACTTTACCCCTTCTTTCTTACCCTTTTATCTCGTCCGCAGTGGAAAAAGAAGAGCTTCAAACTGTTCGTTTTCTGGAGCTGGATGATGCGGATCCTCTGTTTTTATCATGTGAAACGAATTGAAGACCATCCACTTCCTGAAGGACCATATGTGATCGTCGCTAATCATTCAAGCTATCTGGACATTTTCTTCATGCACTCGATCTTACCGGGACATCCTTTCTTATTCCTTGGTAAAGCTGAATTATTGAAATACCCCATTATTTCAACGTATTTCAAAGGATTGAACATTCCAGTATACCGAAAGGATCGCTCGAAAGCAGGAAGGTCATTCGTAAAAGCTCGTGAGGCTGTGGCCGAGGGATGGTCGATCGTAATCTTTCCCGAAGGAGGAATTCCTGACGAGGATAATCCGAGAATGGTACCCTTTAAAGCCGGTGCGTTTAAGTTGGCAAAACAGCTGGGCTTACCAATTGTCCCGCTAACCTTCACCAACAATTATCACCTCTTTTCTGATCCGACAGATCTCCTTGGTCCCGCGCATCCAGGAATTTCGAGACTTTATATTCATCCCTTCATCTCAAAAGAAAAGGTAAATGAAATGTTCGACAAGGAGCTTTCACAGCATTGTTTTGAGGTCATCAATGACCCGATATTGAAGGAACACCCGCATCTTTCAGCATAAACATTTTCTAATTACTTTTGCATCATGAAGATCACAGAAGAAATTGTAGACCATATTGCTCACCTTGCCAGACTTCGCTTCCCGGGAAACCAAAAAGCTGAAATCATGGCGGATATGGAAAAGATCACGAATTTCATGGATAAGCTGAGCGAAGTAGACACTGAAAATGTGGAGCCATTGATCTTTATGACAGATGAAGTAAATAAGCTTCGTGAAGATGAAGTGAAAATGGACATTTCAAAGGATGACGCATTGAAGAATGCTCCTAAAAAAGATTCTGATTACTTCAGGATTCCGAAGGTTCTCGATAAATAATCGGCGATTACTGCCTAGAAAAATCCTCTCGACAATCCAATTCCAATAAAAGCGATCGCCAAGGCGAGTAATAGGTTGATTCTCCCTGTCCAGGAAGCGATCTTTCTCAACTTAGGATCAGGTTGTCTTTCGAGATCTTCAAGTGCCCTTTTTCCGATGTAAAAATCGTGGTAAGCCCCAATGATCAGCATTGATCCAAACAAAATTAACTTGATCAACAACCAGTGACCGTACTGAGAGTCATGATAAAAGGACCATTCAAAGGGGATATGTCTGAAATGAAGGTTCAGGACACCGGTAAATACGAGACCAATCAGCGTGATCCATCCAACCGTTCTCAATCTCATTCCTGTAGTATACAACAAGTGCATACGATCCGGGTGATTCTTTCTTGAAGGCAAGAGAACCAATGGCAAAAACAGCATACCACCAATCCAGACAGCCGCCAGTCAAAAATGAAAAAAGACAGAAAAAACCAACCCGGACCCTAATCGAGTATATCTGAACGCTCGTCTACACGAAACCCTCCCGATTGTTCAGCGATCAGTCTTTTCAACGTCTCATGTTCCGTTTTGGTCACCACATACGTCTTGGAAAGAGTGTCGTGCCATCCCCTTTCGCCGAGGCACGAAAGAGCTTCAAACGGAATGATCCGCGCAAACGACCTTCCTAATAGAGTGGCATTATCGGGCTTATCTCCATATTCGTCGATCACGACTGAATTCGTCACCAGCTTTCCTATGGAAGTCCCCATCACTGCCTCGACAGAAAAGTAATAAATTCCTGTAATCAACATTGAAACCCCATTCCAGGTAAGATCCGGAACTTTACTCGCTGTGTAAGGATCTATCGCCGCAAACACGAACCCTATCCCAAAATTGATCGTATAGAGAATCACCAGGTCGATCAGGTAATGACCAAATCTTTTCCATCCTTGAACGGTTTGAACTTTCCTTTTCACGGCCGCCTGATAAGGCTCCGCTGTGCGGTTACCAAAAGCATCCCTTTCCCTGTGATAGAAAGTTTTCTCTTCAGTTAGATCAGTGATCTTCAGCTTTGTCATAAACTCCAGTTGTACTTATCCAATTCACTTACACATGCCATTAAAAGGTCTATGCTTCCTTCAATGTCCTTTTTATGCGCCATTTCGATCACTTGATGAAGGTGTCGCGTGGGGATGGAAACTGCCCCAGCGATTGATCCTCCTTCGGTCATTCGTTGAATTCCAGCAGTGTCTGTTCCACCGGCAGTCAAGATCTCCGGCTGCCATTTGATCTTGTGCTTATCTGCCGTTTTTTTCATGTAATCCACCATTCTGTAATCGCAAATGGTTGAAGCATCCATGATCTTTATGGCTGCACCATCACCCAGTTTAGTGATCATTTCATGCGCAGCTGCACCTGGAAGGTCAAAAGCAATGGTTGTGTCAAGACCGAATCCAAAGTCAGGATTGATGCGCAATGCAGAAACATTTGCCCCACGAATTCCGACTTCTTCCTGAACTGTAAAGACTCCGTAAATATCATATGGGACCTTTTTCCCTTTCAGTTTTCGAAGCGTTTCGATCAAAATAAAAACAGCCAATCGATTGTCCAAGCTTTTTCCATTTACGCATTCTCCCATCTCGATGAATTCTCTTTCTCGTGTAATGGGATCACCGATATTGATTAGTTTTTTTACCTCTTCAGCGGGCAAACCTGTATCAATAAAATAGTCAGAGAGCTTCGCTACCTTTTCTCTTTCTGCTGCTGTCATGACATGGATCGGTTTGGAAGCCATAACTCCAATAACATCCTTTTTCCCATGGATCAATACGCGCTGAGCTGTCAATGTTTTAGGGTCAAAACCCCCAAGAGTATGAAAACGAATAAATCCTTTATCATCAATATGAGTTACGATAAAACCGATCTCATCCATATGGGCACCGATCATGACTTTTTTACGATCCGCAGGCTTTGAAGAGCCTCTTTTGATCGCGTAAACATTACCCATATTATCGGTTTGCACCTCATCGGTCAATCCTTTCAGCTCTTTCAGAACCAGATCTCTAATTCTCTTTTCAAACCCAGGTGCACCAGGCACTGTACATATCTGTCCCAGTAATTTCGTGTTGATCGCCATTGTTGTTTTGTTTGGATTAAAAATAGAAATTCTCCTTGATTTCGATCCTTGGAACTTGAGGAAGTTATCAATTCTATGATTTGAATTATCTTTAACCTATGTCTAAACTGAGATCAGCGTTTTTTTGTCAGAATTGTGGTTATGAAACTCCAAAATGGTTGGGTAAATGTCCTTCATGCAAGGAGTGGAATACTTTTGTAGAGGAGCTAATCGAAAAAACCGTTCCGACCGTTGTTGCTTTCTCCGGTGTGACCAAGAACGCAAAACCTCAGCCATTGCAGGATGTTGAACAGAGTGACCAGCAGCGACTACCTCTTCGTGACAAAGAGCTTCAACGAGTATTAGGTGGAGGATTAGTGCCCGGATCTCTTGTTCTCTTTGGTGGTGAGCCTGGAATTGGAAAATCTACACTGATGTTGCAGATGGCCATTCAGGAAACTCAACTGAAAATCCTGTATGTTTCCGGAGAAGAAAGTGAACAACAGATCAGGATGAGAGCCGAACGCATTGGGCTTGAAAATCAGCAATGCTATATACTAACCGAAACCAATCTTCAGAACATTTTTAAACAAGCGGAAGATACGCAACCACAATTGTTGGTGATCGACTCCATTCAAACGCTTTTCTCATCAAATATTGAAAGTTCACCGGGTAGTATTTCCCAAGTCAGAGAGTGCACTGCTCAGTTACTTCGATACGCGAAACAAACCGGAATTCCAGTGTTCCTGATCGGACATATTACGAAAGAAGGAACATTAGCAGGTCCCAAAGTCCTGGAACATATGGTAGACACCGTTCTTCAATTCGAAGGAGACCGAAATCACGTCTATCGTCTCTTACGATCCATTAAAAATCGTTTTGGGAGTACCAATGAGTTGGGCATCTACGAAATGGTGGGGAGCGGTCTTCGTCAAGTGGAAAATCCATCTGAGATATTGATCACGAACACAGATCAGACATTGAGTGGTGTTGCGATCGGCGCAACGCTTGAAGGCTTACGTCCCATGCTAATAGAAGTTCAGGCGTTGGTCAGCACTGCTGCATATGGAACTCCTCAACGTTCCTCAACAGGTTTTGATGTAAAGCGTTTAAACATGTTGCTAGCCGTAATGGAGAAGCGCTGTGGATTCCGCTTGGGGGCGAAGGATGTATTCCTGAACATTACTGGAGGAATTAAGGTGGATGATCCAGCCATTGATCTCGCCGTTGTTGCTTCGGTACTTTCCTCAAACGCGGATCTCCCTATTGATTCAAAGATCGCTTTATCTGCAGAGGTGGGTCTGTCCGGTGAGATAAGACCCGTCAACAGAATAGAGCAACGCATCTTTGAAGCCGAAAAACTCGGATTCGAGCGCATTGTGATCTCCAAATATTGCAAAGGAATTGATCCGAAACGCTTTAAAATAGAGCTCGTTCAGTGCGGCAAGATCGAAGAAGTTGTCAAGGCACTCTTTGCTTGATTAATGCATTAATATCCATTTCTCACCGGTAAACCCCTGGTAGGTTTGATTCCAAAAAGGAGAAAAAAGCGTTCGATCTTTTCCCAGTAGCCCAGCTTATTCAGCATTGGATTGAGATAACAGGTCATTACACAATAGTTCACGTTGTATGGGGAAGTGTGATGCAGACCATGCATTCTTTTTGACTGTATTAATCCAATCCATTGCAACCATCCTATCAATCTGCCATTTTCCTTTTTAGTTCGATGAGAAATAGCGTGCAGCTCATTCGCAAATGAAGCATAGATAAGGACAAAGACAACCTCCCAAACCAAAACATTCAAAAAATAGGCTCCTGCTAACAAAATGGTTGCAATGATGAGTGACAATCTAATTCTCGACCATGAGCTATCCTTCAAAAATTTTCTGGGCTTTTCATGATGTTCCAGATTGGGTATTACTACTAGTTTCCCAAGGACCTTCCAATTGGGATTCCCATATGCATCTTCCCACCAATGTACCGTCCCTGTTATAAGATCCGTTAAAAGGATCAATCCGAATATTTTAAGTAATACGAACATGACTTGTTTTTTCTTCAAAACTATTTCACAAGCCTACCACCAAACGAATCAAATATTTATTCTTTATTACTCTATTTATCATTCACAACAATCTACTTCTCCTATATATAGGGGGTTTTTAAATTCATTTATTACGATATTTTTGATCCATTCCGGGAAGAAAACCCTTTGTTTCGAGCCCTGTGTGCTTTTTTAGTGTATCTTTATATTCAGTTGCCAACAGATCCTCTTAAAAACAATCATTGATCTACCCGGGCACAACCAATCAAAACTTTATGAATAATCTCAACTTAGCCGTCCTTATTGACGGAGACAATATACCTTCTGCACACATCAAAGAGATGATGGAGGAAATCACCAAATACGGAAATCCAACGATTAAAAGAATTTATGGTGACTGGACAAAGCCCAATCTTTCAAAGTGGAAAAACCTGTTGCTTGAAAATGCAATTACCCCAATCCAACAATACGGGTATACTTCTGGTAAAAACGCAACAGACTCAGCGATGATCATCGATGCTATGGACATCCTGTACAGCGGGAAAGTAACTGGTTTTTGCCTGGTTTCGAGCGACAGTGATTTTACACGACTTGCCACTCGCCTCAGGGAGGCAGGAATGCAGGTGATTGGAATTGGAGAAAAGAAAACTCCCAACCCTTTCATCGTTGCTTGTGACAAGTTTATTTATATCGAAATCCTGAAAGGGCAATCCGAAAAGAAGGACGATACTTCGATTAATTCCAAAAGGAACAACGTTGATAAGATCACACAACGAGACATTAACCTCATCAGAACAACCATATCCGATCTTTCAGATGATGATGGATGGGCATTTCTTGGTGATGTAGGGAGTCTCCTGCAAAAGAAACAACCCAATTTTGACTCCAGAAACTACGGATTCGAAAAGTTAACCCCGCTCATCAGGTCTATTGGTCTGTTCGAATTGGAGCAGCGAGAAAACCCAAAGAGCAAACACAAGCTGATCTTTGTGAAGAATACAGAGAAAGCAGTGTCGCAATCAAAAAAGTGATTGGACATATACTCCCAGTTTTCGATTTTCTGCATATTCTTTTTTGTACCTTGGATTAATTTCTGAATTGATATGAAAAACCATGTCTTAAAATCTCTGATCCTTTCCCTTTTTTGTGGATCGCTGTTGGCTCAGGTAGATAAAGTTGAAGTTCAATTAACGGGAAAAATTGACAAGTACCCTATTGAAGTGGCGTTTAACTCCTTTAACAGAACAACAGGAGAACTTGAAGGGGTTTATCGATATGCCGGGAAGAAGAACTACATTCAATTAAAGGGTCAAATGGTTGACCGCGTGATCTATCTCGAAGAGAGCTACAAGGATGAAATTACTGGAGTTTTTTACCTTGAAGAAAATGAAAAGGAACTTACAGGAACATGGATCTCCGGGAGCGGCAACAAATCCTTTGATGTTTCACTGAATACAAATGATCATACCTATTTTCCTCTTTCAACGAAATCACTTGAAGAAATTTCAGAAGTAAATGAAGTTAGCGCAGACCTTACAGGATCCTATGGGGTTGAATTCTACTGGATCAATGATATGTGGTTCTCAGAGGAAACCAAACAGCTAGAAGTAGGCTTTAATGGTGGCTTTGCCGTATTGGAACAATTGGGAACGGATTCATTGCATTTTCAGGTTGAGGTGATCTGTGGACCCACCTATCATTTTGCAATGGCAGACGGCATTGCCTATCTAAAAGACACGGCATACATCTACACCAACGAAGACGGTTGTGAGATCAGCATTACAGGTGGAGGTAAAAGGGCCAGGTTATCGGCTAACATGTCTTTTGAATGTGGTTTCGGTGCGAGAGCTTTTCTTGATCACGAATTTATTAAGATCAGTGATGAGCCTCGTTTTGGAGAGGATACATCACTTGAGGCAATGAAGCAGAAAGAATAGTGCTTATCGCTTATTGATCAACTTTCTCAAACCATTCAGCTCAACAACATATGATCCGCTTGAAAGGCTACTTATATCTATCGATGCGTCAGCAGATCCTTTCATAACCACTTGTCCTCTCATATCATAGATGAGGTAGTCATATTGAGTTTTATCTCCTTTAATATACAGCACGTCCTCAACCGGATTAGGATACAGAACCAGTCCAGGATTCTCATTCCCTTCAACACCAAGCAGATTTGGATCATTTTGAATGGTGCCATTTTTATTAATTACCCAGTTTAATGGATCGATGGTGATGCTGTTATTGATCTGACCGATATTTTCAAGCAGGAACAAATCCTGATTGCTAGAAATATTGAAACGTATCGTCGTGTCAGGCAGAGAAGGGCGTGTGAATTTTAGATCTATTGGATTTGTGAACGTTGGAGTTACTGTTGGTTTCGATGAATTATGCGAAATCTGAACGTATGCATTATTTCCGACCTGATTCCATCTTACTGAATACGTAAGATATCCTTCTCCAAAATACCATTGCTCAAAAAACGGCGCTAAATCGACCGATGTTTCGGCTTCCAAATGTTCCTTCAGGTCAATTCCTTTCGCTGTACTATCCGAATAAGCTGTTTGAAAGGATCGTAATGCGTTAAAAAACTGAACATCATCATTGATCAAATAACGCATCGTGTGAACGATACTTGCCCCTTTATCATAGGTGAGGCGACCTGAAAAGATTCTGTTTTCATTTAAGCTATCCAACACCCAAACACTTCCCCCTGTTTGTGACATCACATTATCATGTACGTCAAGCATGTGCTGATCCTTTTCTGCTGGATACAGATTTTCCAACATCAAATACTCAGAATAAGACGCAAAGCCTTCATTGACCCAGATATCACACCATGAAGCACACGTTACATGATCGCCCCACCATTGATGTCCAAGCTCATGAGAAGTCAATCCTTTTTCAAAGAATCCTTGTGTTGTCATCGTCTGATGTTCCATTCCTCCGGATAGCGGAGCCATGCAGTGTCCATATTTCTCATCTTCATAAGGATAAGGTCCATACAGCTCATAAAACAACTCGATAAAATCTGCTGTTTCGTTGATGCGCGTTTGAAAATTAGTAAGCGTTGCCGGATTATCGTAAATAAAGTTCTGGATCATGATCGGAGCCGGAGCACCAACGGGATTCGCATAGATTGTATAATCAATATACTTTGCGACAGAAACCGAAACCAGGTAATAATCGATCGCATGACGGTGTTTCCATTCAAAACGTTTGAAACCATTACCCAGATCAACAACGTTCTCTAATAATCCATTCGAGCCTGCCATACAAGTATCCGGAACCGTTATTTTAACTTGAGAACTATCTGCTTTGTCGGTAAGTGATTGTTTACATGGCCACCACTCATAGGCAGAAAAGGGCTCTGACAATGACCAAACCACCCTGTTCCCCCAAGTAGGAGAAGAAGCAGCTGTCATACCCGCACCTCCAAAAGGTGTTGTTCCTGCTGTGGGGGGTGTTCCGTTGTAATCAACTGCCACCACAAAATCCGTCCCTGTTGTTGCATTCAATGGAACTTTCACTGCCGACCCAGCTCTATTAAAACTTACAGGAGTACCATCCAGACGGATCTGCGTAATCGTAAAATTACTGTGTAACTCAAAAAGAACAGAGTCCAGAGCCACAACTGTTGTTCCGTGGATCTCTCCTGTTCCTACTACGTCCGTTACCACATTATTCATGGCAATATCGAGCGCGTAAAAATGCACGTCATACTTTTCCGTTTCTGCAATCTGTCCAACAGACAGTGAGGCGCTTTTCGTGGGATACTCAGTTGATCTTCTTTTAGAACAATAATTATTGTCTTCTCGCTGAGCGTAAGTAGATGAAATGGCAATAACGCCAATCAGAAATAAAGAGAGCTTAAGCATAACATGGTTTTGTACGAAAATACAGATTTCCTTTTCAATGTCCTATAATTGAATTTCAGACAAATAAAAAGCCATTCCCAATGGAATGAGATTTGCATCCAAAGCCACACACCATCTGTCATCACTTCGTGGAGTAATGCCAAGTATCAATCCAACATAGATCAGGTATGACCCAACAAAAAGGAGTGATTCCAGAATATTTACATTGATTTTTGCGATATAAACATAAAATACTGTAACAAACACCAGCGATATGATCTTGCTTGATCTCATGCCAATGACCATTGGAAGCGTTCGTTTTTCGACTTCGTCATACTTCAGATCACGTATGTCAAAAGGGACTGTTATTCCATAAATAAAAAGAAAACCAGTAAGGGAGGGCCACATTTTATTTTCCACAATACCCCCCATCGGAACATAGATCAACATGAAGGACCAAACCACGGCGATCAATATTGTTTTAATATAAGGTACATCCCGCAATGGTTTTTTTACAACGGGTAAAACATACCAAACAGAAACTACCGCAATGAGTCCGGTGCCAATCCATATTTCTATGCCAGAAGGAACGAAGATCAACAAACCGCCGACACCATTTAACAAGGATACCATAGATAAAATCCATAAACCTCTTCTATTCGCGTTAACCCATGTCAACCAAACCGACGGATTATTGATTCCTGATGATTTGATCAAACGATGAAAATTATAGGTACCAAGAACAAGACAAAAAATGATCAGTGCATAAATCACTGGTTGTTGATTCTGCACAAAACGAGACCAACCAAACGTGAAAATTGCCGCGCCTAATGCGACAATCCAATTGCCATAAATAATATTTGAAATGAACTTACCGATGAGGAAAGTTAACCAATTTCTCTGAGCACCTTCTCAACAGTGATCTGACTTATACAGCCGCACTGTTTCTTTTTCTTACAATCCGGACAATCCTGATCATGAACAAGGGTGCACGTATTTGGTCCGATCGGCATCCATCTTCCAGGGTGTATTGGCCTTCTTGGTGAGAACAATCCAATAGCAAAGATTCCGGTAACACCTGCAATATGCAGTGGTCCAGTAGAGCAAGCCACTAATGCATCAACCCTTGAAATAAAAAGGATCAATTGTTCCAGATCGAGTTTACCTGTAAGATCAATGATATTTTGGTTTACCGGAATGAATGGTCGAATGCCCTCACCTTCCTGTTCGGTCCCAGTGTAAAAGACCTTATAACCCCGACTGGATAATTCCAGCGCAAGCTCTCCATATTTCTCAATAGGCCATTCAACTGCACTCCCTTGAGAACGTGCATGGAGAATGATCTTCTTAGATGCATTCGAAAAATATGCTTCGGTCTCAGCAGGCAGAGATACACCTTGATTTACTTTGAAAAATGAAACAACCTGGTTGATTTCTTCCATTGATGGAATCGTCTTACAACCAAATGGTTTCAGTAATTCAAAGTTCAATTGGGCTTCGTGAAGATTTGAATTCTTCCTGGAAAAATTCAATCGATGATTACAAGTAAGAAGATGAAAACTACGATGAGATGTCCCTATTCTTTGTGGGATCCGTGCTTTCTTTGCCAAACCAGCAATTTCTTTATTCGGAAATACATGGATGATCGCATCTGCTTCCAATTCGCGGAGAATTTCATGTCGCTGCGCACTTGGTGATGCTTCGATCTCAGACCAGTCTATGAATTGATCAATGACAGAAAAGCAATTGATCACCGGCCTGGTGTATTTCTTCCCCAAATAAATCAATTGTGTGTTCGGAAAATTCTCCTTTAACCACACGCACATCGGTAAGGTCAACATAACATCACCAATGCTGTCCGTTCTTGAAATGATAATTTTATCCAACTTCATTTTGCCGTTGCAATTCCATTAGTTTTACATACTTTCTATAGGTAGCGTAGGCACTTCTCACCGAGATCAAAACCCCAGTCCATCCATCCAAAAAACCCGTCTTTAGGAAGAAACTTTTAATGAATTGGGCTATGACTTTTGTCCAGACTTTAAACCAATTGCTCTTTCCTCCTCTTTCGAACAGTTCTCTGGCTGCAATGTTACCAAAATATTCGATCTGTTTAAAATGATCTTCTTTCGTGTAGTATGAATAGTGTAAAATATCTCCTTTAAGGAATCCCGTTTCTTCTCCGTTCAACATTTCCAGTCGATCGTGAGGATTCACCCCTGTCCATCTGGCTTGATGCTTACTTATCAATCTTACTTTAGTGTCCGGATACCAGCCGCAATGTTTTACCCAGTGACCACAGTAATTGGTTAGTCTGTTCATTCGGTAGCCCTGAAAAGAAGCCTTTTCTTTTACCTCCAAAATACTTTTACGCAATTCCGGACTCAATGCTTCATCTGCATCCAGAGATAAAACCCAGTCATAACTTGCTTTATCTATTGCAAAATTCTTTTGTTGAATATGGCCTTCAAAAGGATTCTCTATAAAGATTACTCCTTTTGATTCACAGATCTCCTTTGTACTGTCTTTTGAAAAGGAGTCAACAACCACAATCTCGTCTGCCACACCCTCCAACGAATCAAGGCATCTCGCAATGTTTCTTTCCTCATTAAAGGTGATTATGACAACGGATAGTTTTTGAGCCATTACTTGATGATTTCAACACTTTTCAGGATGGCTTGGATTTCACGTAGGTTCTGTGTCCAGCTTGTTGTAGACGGTGCATCAACATATCCACTTACACACATCAATTTTTTCGTTTTGGGTTTTACGAAGTGAAATGCCCAAAATGCACCTCCAGTAGAATGAATCGGCTTACCGGTAAAGACAAACATCCCTCTCATTTCATACCCTTTGATCTTACCATCGGCAGTTTCCATTTCATTTCCTTCCGGGTAAACAAGATCAGCATATTGTGTCCCCATGTACAAACCATCAATCTCATGCGGCACATTATAGCGCAACATGGTGTCTCTTGCAGTTAAAAGGTTCTCGAGAATGAATTGTGATGAATCTTTATAATCGTATTGATAGATCATAATTCCAGAAAGAACTGAACCAACATCCTGAGTTCCTGAGCCAATAAATTCAATTGGTCTGGAGCCTAAGGGAAACTCTATTCTGTAAAAATTCTTTCTACTCGTTACAATGCGCGCTCCTTCCGGTAATGCCACATCGATCCCAAAATTGTCTCGAATCTTCTTTTGAACATTGTGATTCTCTTCTCTCTTAAACTGCTTCATCAAGCGAAACCATTCAATTTGATCGAATTCCTTATGGACCGCCTTCATCCCTGTTTTACACGCCTCAAGTACCTGGTTATAATCCTTCCCGATCACCTCTACCACCATTTGATCCCTTGCCCAAACATCCATTCTTTTGTTGATGTCGGCTTTAGCTCCTTTGTGTTTCGGATCGATATTGATAAATAGGGTGTTTCTGAATCGCTTTACTCCCTGTTCAAAGTGTGACGGTGTACGATGGACCAACTCAAAGGTTGCCACATCCGGAAAATACGGCATTATCCACTGTGTTAAACCCGTGTCCAAATGCGCCTTTATTTCAGAGTCCCAGATAAACTGATCACAAACAACCAAAATTTCACCTACTTTTCCTGTAACGGTAGGTCCAGAAACAGTGTACTTCGTTGATGAAGGGGAACAATTTTGAAAGGTCATCCAGGCAAGAACCCCCATAAAGATCAAAGTCAAATATCTCATAAGCTGCTTTTTTGGGATTTGCCTCAAATATCGGGCAAGGATTTTAACGAATGCGTATTCGTTGACCCACCTGTAGTCTGTTAATATTTATCCCTGGGTTTAAATTCTTTAACTGTGTTTGGGTCATTCGATGTTTCTCAGCGATTCTGCTAAAAGTATCACCTGATTTTACATAATAGTATTTTTTGGCTTCAACCGGTTGCTGAACAACGGTCTTGTTCTCACCTTTTACCTTCAAACGCTGACCAGCATATATGTTCGTGGTTCGCAAAGCGTTCCATTCCATTAATTGTTCAACCGTAACCGAATATTTAGTGCCGATCGCATTCATGGTTTCGCCTTGTTTTACAACATGGTAAAAATAGGGTTCATTGTCCGTGGTGTTATTGCCACTATTGTTAACTGACTCATTTGTATCCGTTGTGTCATCAACCAAAATGATTGGTTTTACAATCGATTCAGGATTGTAAATACTCTTTTCCAAATAATATAGTGAATCCTCCAAGCCAACAAGAAGTCCGATTCTATCCAGAGGGCCTGTGATACACTGAGGAGGAACAGTTTGAGGAATGTATGAGGTTTTGTAGATCGGATTCAGTTCCTTGATCTCATCCAATGGCCAGTTGATCAATCGTTCGATCGTTGCCATATGAACCCCCCCAGTCAAACACATTGTGTCTAATGTCGAATGGTGATGCTTCGCCTCTGAAGGGATGATATTGTGTTCTGCATGATAGGTCATCAGATAGGCTGCGGCAATAAAATTCGGAACATACCCCTGTGTTTCAGTCGGTAAAAAAGGTCTTACTTCCCAATACGTCGTTTTATTTCCAGATCTTCTGATCGCTTTATTGACATTTCCCGGACCTGCATTGTACGCCGCAAGCACAAGATTCCAGTCTCCATAGATCCCGTATAACTGTCTCAGATAACGACATGCAGCATCTGTAGCCATTGCCGGATCCATTCGTTGATCTATGTAAGAATTCTCCTTAAGTCCAAAATATAAACCTGTTCGGTACATGAACTGCCACAATCCTAAGGCTCCCGCCCTTGATTTTACTTGAGGTCTCAACCCAGACTCAATTACAGGAAGGTATTTAAGCTCGATCGGAAGTCCGTATTCAGCCAGTTTTTCTTCAAACAAATCAAAATACAGACTAGATCTTCCCAATACGACCTTGATGAATCCTCTTCTTTTTGAAACAAAGAATTTGATCGTGGATAAAGTCGTTGCATTGCAGTCCAGGTGAAAAGGACTCATTTTATTCATCTCTTCCAAACGCTCACAATACACCTCATCAGAGAAAGTGGGGGCATCCGAAGGAAGATAATTAAGTTCCGCGATTAATGAATCGTAGCTCTTTTTACCTGCATAATCCTTGTAGAATAATAAAAAGCTCTGTTCTATTGTATTGATGAAAGCATCCTTATTCAATGTATCAGACGGTTTTACCAAATGGGCAGGAGTTTGTCCAAATCCCACAAAAGAAACGCTCAGTATTGCTACAAAGAACTTTATTCTCAACATTCTATAAATTTTCAAGTTCAAGAGCCATTCCAAACAACTCTTTTTCTTTAAAGTCATCTGCCATCAATTGAACACCAAAAGGTAAACCGTTGGAATGTTTACCAAGTGGTAATGAGATAGCGGGATTTCCTGTTAAATTGGCGTGTACCGTGAAAATATCCTGTAAATACATGGATATCGGGTCTTTCACATCGTTGATACCAAACGCAGTGGAAGGAGTTGTCGGCAACAGAATGAAATCAAAGTTGTTCAAGATCTCATTTGTTCTGTTCTTCAAAACTCTTCTAACTTTTTGCCCTTTGGTGTAATACGCATCGTAATACCCATGCGAAAGAACAAACGCCCCTGCCATGATCCTTCTTTTTACCTCCGGACCAAAGCCTTCTGAACGCGATAAAGTATAGGTCTCCTCAACCCCTTTTGCTTCAGTACTTCTATAACCATAATGAACACCATCAAATCTTGAAAGATTCGACGATGCTTCGGCTGTCGTAAGCACATAATACGTTGGAACCATATACTCAAGGTAAGGGAATGACACCATTTCAACGGTGTGCCCTTTCGCTTTCAACTTTGAAATCGTATCATTCATGTGGTTCACCACTTCAGGGTCGATCCCTTCTGTTTCGAGGCTTTCACGAATTACAGCGATCTTCTTGAATTCAGGTTGCTTGATATCAGAATATCTTGACACTTTTTTTTCTGAAGCTGTTGCATCAAATTCATCTGCCCCGGCCATGATCTCCAGCAATAAGGCAGCATCTGAAAGGTCATTGGTAAATGGTCCGATCTGATCAAATGAGCTTGCATAAGCAATTAGACCATATCTACTGATCCTTCCGTAAGTCGGTTTCAAGCCATATGTTCCAGTAAAAGAAGCCGGTTGTCTGATCGACCCTCCGGTATCGCTTCCCAAAGCTGCGGTACACATTCCTGCCGCAACTGCAGAAGCTGATCCTCCTGAAGATCCCCCAGGCACTTTCGTACTATCAAGCGGATTTTTAACTGGGCCAAAAGCTGAATTCTCATTTGAGCTACCCATTGCAAACTCGTCACAATTTAATCTACCAATGATCACAGCGTCCTCATCCAACAACCGTTGAACGGCAGTAGCAGTAAATAATGATTCAAATCCTTCCAGGATCCTGGAAGAGGCCGATACTTTATGGCCTTTATAACAAATATTGTCTTTCAAACCAATGACCATCCCGGCAAGTCTGCCTGCTGTTCCGTTGGCTATTTTTTCGTCTACTCTTTTCGCTTGCTCCTTTACTGAAGATTCAAAAACCTCCAAAAATGCATTAAGGTGAGCCCGTTCATAAATTCGCTGAAGGTAACCCTCAACAATACTCACAACAGATTCACCTGAAGAAACCGCTTTCTTTACTTCAGTAAACGTTTTGTACATTCAAAAAAGGTTAGTTGCTCTTTTCGTCTGCGTTTACTTCCTCCCCTTTCGAGGCATCTTTAAATTCCTTTACCCCTTTACCAAGGCCTTTCATCAATTCAGGGATCTTCTTACCGCCAAAAAGTAAAAGAACCACCGCCAAAATAACAATCACCTGCCAAGGGCCAAAAACTCCTAAAATCATGTTCAATTGATTAAAATCAGAACAAAGTTACGCATTATATCACAAACGAAGTGTGAGAGGATGTTAAATAAAAAGGGCCATAAACATGGCCCTTAAAAGATTTTATATTAAGTGACTGTGATCAGAGTTTTCTTGCAACCTCTACTTCTTCAAAGGCCTCAATTATATCTCCAACCTGTATATCGTTGAACTTGTCAATATTCAAACCACACTCGTAGTTGTTCTTCACCTCTTTCACGTCATCTTTGAATCGCTTCAAAGATCCCAGAAGACCTGTGTGAATCACAATACCGTCGCGAATGATCCTGATCTTTGATGTACGTTTGATCAATCCATCAAGCACATAACATCCTGCGATCGTACCAACCTTGGTAATTTCGAATGTTTCTCGAACTTCTGCTGAACCGATGATCTTTTCTTCGATATCCGGAGATAACATTCCTTCCATCGCTGACTTGATCTCTTCGATCGCCTTGTAGATGATCGAGTACAAACGGATATCGATCTGTTCGGTTTCTGCCAGTTTTCTCGCTCCCAATGTAGGACGAACCTGGAATCCAATGATGATCGCGTCTGACGCTGAAGCAAGGTTTACATCGGCCTCTGAGATCGCTCCCACGCCTTTGTGAACAATATTTACCTGGATCTCTTCCGTAGAAAGGTTCAATAGTGAATCAGAAAGTGCTTCGATCGATCCATCAACGTCACCTTTAACGATAATGTTCAACTCCTTGAAATCTCCGATCGCCAAACGTCTTCCGATTTCATCAAGAGTAATGTGCTTCGTAGTTCTTAATCCTTGTTCACGATACAATTGCTCACGTTTAGTAGCGATCGCTTTCGCTTCTCTTTCGTCATCCATTACATGGAACTTATCCCCCGCACTTGGCGCACCGTTGATCCCCAATACCGCAACCGGCTGAGAAGGACCTGCCTCCAAAAGGTTCTTTCCATGCTCATCCTGCATCGCACGAACACGACCGAAATGACGCCCAACAAGGATAACATCTCCGATCTTCATCGTTCCTGCTACAACCAACATATTTGTAACGTATCCTTTTCCTTTGTCAAGTGAAGATTCGATCACTGTACCCAAAGCATTCTTATTCGGATTCGCTTTAAGGTTCAGTAATTCAGCCTCCAACAAAACTTTATCAAGCAATTCATCAATGTTCAGGTTCTGCTTCGCAGAGATTTCCTGAACCTGGTATTTTCCACCCCAGTCCTCAACAAGGATGTTCATCTGTGATAATTGCTCTCTGATCTTATCTGGATTTGCACCCGGCTTATCGATCTTGTTGATTGCAAACACCATAGGAACACCTGCTGCCTGAGCATGCGAGATTGCTTCCTTGGTCTGTGGCATTACATCATCATCCGCTGCTACGATAATGATGGCAACGTCTGTTACCTGAGCTCCACGAGCACGCATCGCCGTAAAGGCTTCGTGACCCGGAGTGTCAAGGAAGGTCATTTTACGGCCATCCTTTAATGTTACTGAATATGCACCAATGTGCTGCGTGATCCCTCCGGCTTCTCCTTCAGTTACATTCGCATTTCTGATCTTATCCAATAAAGAGGTCTTACCGTGGTCAACGTGACCCATCACCGTAATGATCGGTGGACGAGAGATCAATTCCTCTTCCTTATCCTCTTGAACAGGAATTGCTTCCTGAATATCAGCACTTACAAATTGTGTTTCATAACCAAACTCGTCTGCCACGATCTGGATCGTTTCAGCATCAAGTCGCTGGTTGATGGATGCGAAGATCCCCAATGACATACAAGCAGAAATTACTTGTGTTGGAGAAACACTCATCATTGATGCAAGCTCAGATACAGTTACAAATTCCGTAAGTTTAAGTACTTTCTCTTCAAGCTCAGCCTGAAGCATCTCCTCCTGACGACGCTGTGCTACAACATCGCGTTTTGCTCTTCTGTTCTTCGACGCTTTTGATTTCCCTCCTTGATTCGATAATCTTGCAAGGGTTTCCTTTATCTCCTTCTGGATATCCTGTTCAGAAATCTCAGGTTTATCAACGCGAGGGCCTCCTTTTTTGAAGTTCCCTTTATTCGCTGTATTCTGATTTGTATCGGCAGCTTTGTTAACGTCGATTTTCTTAATGCGCTTGCGCTTACGGCGCGCTTCATTACTATCGTCATTCGCTTTTTGAAAAGGCGTCTTCGGTTTGTCTACTGGTAACTCAATTTTTCCTAAAACCGTCGGACCGGAAAGTGTCTTACGTTCAACACGAATTGTTTCGATCTCCTCTTTAACAGGAGCAGCCTCTTCCTTTTTCTTCTCTTCAACCGGTTCTGGTTTAAGTTCTTCTTTAACCTCCGGTTGTTTCGCCTCAACTTCCTCCTGTTTCTTTTCAGGGCGAGTCTTAGTGTTGATCGATTCAAGATCGATCTTTCCTACTACAGAAACCTTGATGTCCTGTTTGTCATCTGATTCTTTTTCAGGCTCCGGTTCTGGTGTTTCAAGAACAGCTCTTTTGATCTCTTCTAAACTGATCGGCTCATTTTCCTCCTCTTCAATAGTTGTTTCAGGGGCATCATCATCATGAGACTTGTCTCTGATTGAAATAGTCTCTCTTTTTTCTTTCTTTACCGTAGTGAATTTCGACTGCTCTTTCATGTTCTGATCAGCAGCAAATTCTTTGCGGAGAAGATCATAATGCTCCTCTTCCAACTTTGTGTTCGGGTTGGCGTCGATCTTAACACCTTTCGATCCCAGGAAATCAACAAGCGTTGAGATACCCACATTGAGTTCTCCCGCTGCTTTTCCTAATCTTATTGGTTTACCCATAAACTTTTGCGTCCTTCTTTATTGTTTTTGAAATCGCTCTACAAGATACAGTTAAAGGCCGAATTATTCGAATTCAGCCCTTAGTATTTTCATCACTTCTTCAATTGTTTCTTCTTCAAGATCAGTACGTTGAACAAGGTCTCCGACACTCATTTCAAGAACCGCTTTCGCCGTATCTAATCCGATAGCTTTTAATTCATCGATGATCCATCCATCGATCTCATCAGCAAATTCCTCTAGATCTACGTCCTCAACATCCACTTCACCTTCACGGTAAACATCAAGTTCGTATCCTGTAAGTTTTCCTGCCAATTTGATATTGTGTCCACCTTTACCGATCGCTAACGACACCTGATCAGGCTTTAAATATACTTTTGCTCTGCTATCTTCTTCTGAGATATCAATAGAAGATATCTTAGCAGGAGACAATGCTCTTTGGATCAATAGCTGTGGATTTGTCGTAAAGTTGATGACATCGATGTTCTCGTTGCGCAATTCACGAACGATACCATGAATTCTTGATCCCTTCATACCTACACATGCTCCAACCGGATCAATACGGTCATCGTATGATTCAACCGCCACTTTCGCTCTTTCTCCCGGTTCACGAACGATCTTTTTGATCGTGATCAAACCATCGAATACTTCTGGAACTTCCAACTCGAACAAACGCTCAAGGAATTCAGGAGCTGTTCTTGAAAGAATTATCACTGGCGAGCTGTTACGCATATCTACTTTCGCGACTACTGCACGAACTGCCTCTCCTTTCTTAAAATAATCAGACGGAATCTGCTCAGATTTCGGAAGGATCAATTCATTTCCTTCATCATCCAAGACCATGATCTCTTTCTTCCATACCTGATAAACCTCACCAGTAATGATCTCACCGATTCTTTCTTTGTACTTCTTATACAAATGATCTTTTTCAAGTTCAAGAATTCTTGAGATCAAGTTCTGACGAAGAGAAAGAATGTTTCGGCGTCCAAAGTCTTCAAATTTGAATTCTTCAGTTACCTCTTCCCCGATCTCGAAATCAGGCTCAATCTTGATAGCATCAGAATAAGCGATCTCTGTATTTGGATCTTCCACTTCTCCGTCATCTACGATCTCTTTGTTTAGGAAGATCTGTACGTCTCCTTTGTCGATGTTCACAATAATGTCAATGTGCTCGTCAGTGTTGAACTTTTTCTTCAACATGGAACGGAACACATCTTCCAATACATGCTGCATCGTTTGCTTGTCGATGCTTTTCAATTCTTTGAACTCCGAAAAGGACTCAACTAATTCAAGGCTGTTCATGTTTACCTATTTAAATGAAATAACAATTTTTGTTTCTTTTATATCAGCAAATGGAAGCGCATGAGCTTCCACGACTAATTCCTTTTTCTTTTTCCCCTCGATCTTTTCTTTACGAGAAGTTTCTACTGTGATCGTTTGCTCATCCACTGCTTTCAACTCACCTTCCAACTTTTCGCCATTCTGCAGCTTTATATCCACTGTTCTGCCGATGTTCTTTACATACTGCGCCAGGACCCTCAAAGGCTTATCCAGACCGGCAGAAGAAACATGCAGCTCAAAATCTTCAGCTTCACGATCAAGGTTGTGTTCAATATTTCGAGATACCGATACACAATCCTTTACACTTACACCACCTTCTGTTTTGTCAATTTCCAGATTAATAACATTGGTTGCAGAAATAGAAAGATCAACGATGAACAAACCATTATCCAGTTCATTCATTCTTTCCTCCGCTAGCGCTATTACCTTGTCTTTACTAATCATTTGGTATGAAAAGAGGGGACTTTCGTCCCCTCATTTAACTTCATTCTGTATGTAAATGTGATGCAAATATACGACACTTTTTTAAAATTCCAACACTTTACGGGAAATCCCTTATTCGACCTATCTTTGTAAAAAAGAAGTTTATGCTGGTAGAAGTGAAGGATAAAGTGGTCTCCACACAGATTTTTGAACGCAAATTCGTTTGTGACCTTAATGCTTGTAAAGGAGCTTGTTGTGTTGAAGGAGATGCCGGCGCGCCACTCACTTTTGAAGAAGTTGATCTACTCGAGGAAAGCCTTCAAGCCATCAAACCTTATATGCGACCTGAAGGGATCGCGGCAGTTGAAAAGACGGGTGTATTCTATATGGATGACGACAACGAGCCGGTTACCACTTTGGTCAATGGGGCAGAATGTGCTTTTGTGTTCTTCGATGAGCAAGGGATCACGAAGTGTGCTGTTGAACAAGCTTTTTTGGATGGGAAAACTGATTTCAAAAAACCGATCTCCTGTCATTTGTATCCGATCCGAGTAAAGAAATACACCGAATTCGAAGCATTGGCTTACGATGAGTGGCAGATTTGTGCGCCTGCTTGTGCGTGCGGTGAAAAGCTTGATGTGCCGGTCTTCCGGTTTTTGAAAGAGCCACTTATCCGCGCATACGGAGAAGAATTCTTTAAGGAATTGGAAACTGTCAATGAAGAAATTAGAAAAGAAGGATTGATATAAAAAACCCCCGACTCAATGGTCGGGGTTTATCTTGTGGTAAAATAAAAACGGCACAATTATTAACCACTACAAGATTATATTCTAACCAGAACACATTTGGCTTCGCCTAATGTGTAGCGCTAATTCCTAGCCGCTACACATTTCACATGCATCTGGATTATCCAGTGAACATGCGATGGCTGCTTGTTGTTCTTCGATTGATTGAGCTGTTGGCTCCTGAACTACATTCTTATCTACCGTGAACTTGATCGCATCCGTAGCTGCTTTCGTTCTTAGGTAATACATTCCTGTTTTCAATCCTTTTTCCCATCCATAGAAGTGCATTGAAGTCAGCTTACCGAAGTTTGCATTCTCCATAAAGATGTTCAACGACTGAGACTGACAGATATAAGCTCCACGGTCAGCTGCCTGATCGATGATCGCTTTTTGCGAAATCTCCCATGCCGTTTTGTAAAGGTCCTTCAAGTACTGAGGAATTTCATTGATGTTCTGGATCGAACCATTTGCAGCCATTATCTTTTGACGCATGTCTTTGTTCCAAAGTCCTTCTTTCACAAGATCCTTCAATAGGTGCTTGTTTACAATGATGAATTCACCAGACAACACACGACGTGTATAGATGTTTGAAGTGTATGGTTCAAAACATTCGTTGTTTCCAAGGATCTGAGCAGTAGATGCTGTTGGCATTGGAGCTAACAACAATGAATTCCTAACACCATGTGTTTTCACTTCTTCTTTCAGGATATCCCACTCCCAACGATCTGTTGGAGTAACTCCCCACATATCGAACTGGAAGATCCCTTTTGAAGTTGGAGAACCAGCAAATGTTTCATATGCACCATGCTCCTTCGCAAGATCTTTTGATGCTGTCATTGAAGCATAGTAGATCGTTTCGAAGATCTCTCTGTTCAATGCACGTGCTTCATCCGACTCAAACGGGAATCCCATCATGATGAAAGCATCTGCCAATCCCTGAACTCCCAAACCAATTGGTCTGTGACGCATATTAGAATTTTTCGCTGCTTCAACCGGATAGTAGTTCTCGTCGATGATCTTATTCAGGTTCAATGTTGCCTGATAAGTAACATCAAATAATTTGTCGTGATCAAATGTCTTGTCTTCATTCACATACTTAGGCAATGCAAGCGAAGCAAGATTACAAACTGCGATCTCATCTGGAGCTGTATACTCGATGATTTCTGTACACAAGTTTGAAGACTTGATCGTTCCAAGGTTCTGCTGGTTTGATTTTGAGTTCGCAGCATCTTTGTACAACATGTATGGTGTACCTGTCTCGATCTGAGATTCAAGGATCTTAAACCATAGGTCTTGAGCCTTGATCGTCTTGCGTCCCTTTCCAGCTTTTTCGTATCCTAAATACAATTTTTCGAACTCTTCACTGTGTGTATCAGCAAGACCCGGACACTCGTGCGGACACATCAATGTCCAGTCTCCGTTATCCTTAACACGCTTCATGAAAAGATCCGGAATCCAAAGTGCATAGAACAAGTCTCTTGCACGCTGCTCCTCCTTTCCATGATTCTTCTTAAGATCAAGGAAGTCAAAAATATCAGCATGCCAAGGTTCCATGTAGATCGCGAAAGAACCTTTACGCTTTCCTCCACCTTGATCTACGTAACGAGCAGTATCATTGAAAACTCTCAACATTGGTACAATACCATTTGAGGTTCCGTTTGTTCCTTTAATGTACGATCCGGTAGCGCGGATATCGTGAATAGACAACCCAATACCTCCAGCAGACTGTGAAATCTGAGCGCATGATTTCAATGTGTCATAAATACCGCTGATGCTGTCTTCCTTCATTGTTAATAAAAAACACGAAGACATTTGTGGTTTTGGTGTTCCTGAGTTGAACAATGTTGGTGTCGCATGTGTGAACCAACCTTCAGACATCAGGTTATATGTTTTGATCGCCCCCTTGATATCGTTCTTGTGAATTCCCACAGAAACACGCATCAACATTTGTTGAGGTCTTTCAGCGATCATTCCATCCAACTTCATCAAGTAAGAACGCGTAAGTGTCTTAAACCCGAAATAGTCGTAACGGAAATCTCTATCGTAAATAATACTTGAATCCAAAACATCTTTGTTATCCATGATAATCTGATAGACATCATCAGCGATCAAAGAAGCTCTCTGGTTAGTCTTTGGATCAATGTAATTGTACATGTCCTCCATTACCTCAGAGAATGTCTTTTTGGTTTCTTTGTGAAGATTTGAAACTGCTATTCTTGAAGCCAGCAAAGCATAATCTGGATGATCGATCGTTTTTGCCGCTGCAACTTCAGCTGCCAGGTTATCTAAATCTGTGGTGTGTACTCCATCGTACAACCCCTCGATCACCTTCATCGCTACAACTTCAGGTGATACAAGCGGATCAAGTCCGTAACACATCTTCATGATCCTTGCGGTGATCTTGTCGAACTTTACAGCCTCTTTTCTTCCGTCTCTTTTTACTACATACATGGGCGCTCGTTTATCTTGTTAACGTAATAGTTTGGTTAGTTATAAAATCTTTAAAAATCCTCATCCAATGAGAATGTCTGGTTTTCTTTTCCGGCAAGTACACCCGCTTTCTGGTATTCTCCAACTCGCTTTTCGAAGAAGTTTGTTTTTCCCTGGATCGAGATCATATCCATGAAATCGAATGGGTTAGTTGCGTTGTACACTTTTTCGTTTCCTAATTCTAACAACAGACGGTCGGCAACGAATTCAATATACTGTGACATCAATTCACTGTTCATTCCGATCAATTTCACAGGAAGGGCATCAAGGATGAATTCCTTTTCGATCTCAACAGCATCCATTATGATCTCCTTCACTTGTTGTTTTGGAAGTTTGTTGATCAGGTGCTTTGTATAAAGCAAACATGCGAAATCACAGTGAAGACCCTCATCTCTTGAGATCAACTCATTAGAGAAGGACAATCCTGGCATCAAACCTCTTTTCTTCAACCAGAAGATCGAACAGAAAGAACCTGAAAAGAAAATTCCTTCAACTGCTGCAAAGGCAACCAGTCTTTCAGCAAACGAACCGTTTTCGATCCATCTCAATGCCCAGTCTGCTTTTCTTCGAACACAATCAAGTGTATCGATCGCGTTGAACAAATAATTCTTATCGTTTGTGTCCTTGATGTACGTGTCGATCAGAAGTGAATATGTTTCTGAGTGAATATTCTCCATCGTAATTTGGAAACCGTAGAAGAATTTTGCTTCGGTATACTGAACCTCAGACAAGAAATTCTCTGCAAGGTTCTCATTTACAATTCCGTCAGAAGCAGCGAAGAAAGCAAGCACATGCTTTACAAAGTGTCTTTCATCATCATTCAACTTGTTTTCCCAGTCGATCAAATCTGGTGATAGATCGATCTCTTCTGCTGTCCAGAAACTCGCCTCTGCCTTCTTGTAAAAAGCCCAAATGTCATCGTGTTGAATCGGAAACAACACGAAACGACTCTTGTTCTCTTCCAGGATCGGTTCTGTTTGTTGTGCCATTTTTGTTTTTTTAAAGTGTATATTTTCCTGAGGTGAGGAATCAGATTCTTCACCGATTGTTCTATCCTTAAACTCTTTGTTTCCTCTCTTGTGTGGTTGCAGACTGGTCTGTTCACGTTTGTTTGTTGAGGCATACAAAAATTGTCAAAAAACTAACCTTTCGCAATTAAAGAAATTCACATTGAGAGTAGGTTATTAACATCCCAAAAGCGAAACCCTTTAATGACAACGGATAGGGACTTTATCAACATGTATATTAAAAATATTCACAGCGTAAACACCTGTGTTTGTCGATAAATTTTTTCCGTTTGTCAAACCCTTGACTCCAAAGCACTTCCAAGTCGGTTCTATAAAATTAAGGCCCTTTTGACCCTTTTTTAAATTTTAATTTTTGTTATTTTAAACAACTAAAAGTTGATAAGCCCATGATGGTCAGTAAGGTAGGGAAAAGCAGCCATTCACCACTAAATTTTTGGTTGAAACCCATCACACCACTGTTCGATCTGATCTATCCAAAACAATGTGCGGTCTGTTCGGTTGAGTTGTCGAAAAATGATGACTTGATTTGTTATTTCTGTGAAAACGATCTGGCAAAGACACACTTTGAAAATTATTCAGAACCCACTCCATTAGACCAACTCTTCTGGGGAAGGATAAAGATAGAAAGAACGTATGCTCCTTATTACTTTGAGAAAGAAGGGGCAGTTCAAAAGTTACTGCATCAATTAAAATACGGTCATAAACCCAAGCTGGGAATAAAATTGGGAGAATTGATTGTCAAAAACGCTCAACCAAAACTGTTCCAGGGAATTGACGCGATTTTTCCCGTGCCCATTCACTATCGAAAAGAATTTCAAAGAGGCTACAACCAAAGCAGGGCTCTATCAAAAGGGATTTCCTTACATACAGGCATCCCAATTGATGAACGATTTCTGATCAAGCAAAAACACACAAAGAGTCAAACCAAAAGAAACAAATGGCTTCGGTGGGAAAATGTTCAGGAAACCATTACAACCGTAAATGGACTTAACCATAACTACAGTCACATCATCATAGTCGATGACGTGATCACCACAGGGGCGACTTTAGAATCACTCATCAGCGCAATTCAGAAGAATTATCCCGAACTTCGCATCAGCGTGATCAGTTTTGCGCTTACAAAATGATGAAAGAAAAGTTCCTTATCGTTGGGGGCGGCCTCTCTGGAGTGGCCATCGGGTATCATTTGATCCAAAAAGGCAAGGATGTCACTCTTCTCGACGATCAAAACAATCATAGTTCGATCGTTGCAGCCGGAATGATCAACCCGCTAGTGTTTCGGAGAATGACTAAATCGTGGCGCGTAGACGATTTTATTCCGTATTGTGAGCAGTTCTATTCGTCAATAGAGAAACAAGCCGACAGACCCCTTTTTCACCCCATTACGATACGACGATTTTTTTCCTCTCAACAAGAAAAAGATTTCTGGACGACAAAACAAATACTCCCTGAGTTCTCATCTTACATGGAAATGCTCACGGATAAAGACTTGAATTTCAATGAAGAGGCGGTTCTGAATGATTTTGGATCTGGAAGGGTTAAGAAATCATTCTGGATAGACACCAAGCTATTTCTGGAGGTGGTTAAAGAGATCATCAATACAAATGGCAATGTAATTTCTGAATTGTTCGATCACTCGGAATACGATGCCGCTTCCACAACCTACAAGGGAGAGCATTTTTCGTGTGTGATTTTTTGCGAAGGTTACAGGTCTAGAGATAATCCGTTGTTTTCATACTTGCCTGTGCAATCAACCAAAGGTGAACTAATGGAGATCATTAGTCCTGATCTTGAAACTACAGAGTCATACAATAGAAAATGCTTCGTCCTTCCTACTGGGCAACACCATTTCAAGGTTGGGGCTACCTATAAATGGAACAACACAGACCCCATTCCAGAGGATAATGCAGCTGATGACCTAACTGAAAAACTTAAATATCTCACAACAAAGGATTTCAAAGTTACCAGACTTCTTGGTGGAATTAGACCTACCACACTAGATAGAAGGCCAATAATTGGTGAACATCCTAAAGCAAAAGGAAACTATATATTCAATGGCCTGGGAACAAAGGGATACATGATCGCACCTCTTTTGGCCAAAGAGTTCTGTGACCATTTGACGGATAAGATTCCACTGAATAATGAAATAGATATTCATAGATTTGATCAACTATTGAGTTTAACCTCGTAATTTTGTAAAAAATAAATCAAGACATATGTACCCACCAGAATTAGTCAAACCAATGAAAGAAGATCTTACAAATGTGGGATTCAAAGAACTGTCATCCGCCGCAGACGTTGACGATGCCATGAGCACCAATAAAGGAGCAATGCTAGTCGTTGTAAATTCAGTTTGTGGCTGTGCGGCAGGAAACATGAGACCCGGAGTAAAGCTTTCATTGAACAATGAAAAAATCCCACAATCATTAACAACGGTTTTTGCAGGAGTAGATCAGGATGCAACTGCACAAGCAAGAAAATATTTCTTGCCTTATCCTCCATCATCACCTTCAATCGCTCTTTTCAAGGATGGAAAATTGGTTCATTTCCTTGAAAGACACCACATCGAAGGTGTAACTGCTCAGATGATCGCTGAAAATCTATCCGCAGCATACGACGAATATTGTTAATTGTGTATTGAAAATAAAAAGGGGAGCGAAAAACTCCCCTTTTTTTGTGTTCGTATGTGCTGTTCTACAAACCAGCTCCTCTAAGTAAGGTTACGTGACCCACAGCTTCTTCTTTCCTATCGGTTTCAAGATTCATGATCTTCAACTTCCAGGTATAAACTCCTTCCTGACATTTCACTCCTCGGTATGTTCCATCCCATCCTTGACCGATCTGGTCTGTTTCATAGATCAACTCACCCCAACGGTTGAAAATGTAGAAACCATAATTCTCATACTTATACCCTGACGAAATAACAGGTTTAAATACATTGTTATAATCATCTCCATCCGGCGTAAACGCATTCGGCACATAATAGATCAACTCAGGGTGATATTGAATCCATATTGATGTTGAGTCGATACATCCATCACTTGAGATCGTGTACAACCAAACTTGGTAATCTACCGGATCAGCTCCATCAGGGAATTGGTGATAGACAGTTTCTGAGAACTCATTTGGAGAACCATCTCCAAAATCCCAGATGAATGAATCACCATTAACAGAGGTGTTATAGAAATAATTGTCATAATCCGTTGTAGAAATGTCAAGAGTCTCTGCGTAGAAGCTTGCTACAGGATTTGGTGCAATACAAAGGAAGTCAGCCATTGTTACGGTATCCTTACATCCCTGTGCAGTTGTAACCACCAATTGCATATCCAAACAAAGCTGAGCAGAGAAGTTCATGATGATCGGTCCACAATCATTAATGGTTGTTCCATCAGAGAAGGTCCATTCACAATTCGAACCTGGTTCTGCCCCTGATTCAAACGTAATGTTGTTCCCAACACAACCAACGATAGGTGTTGGAGGCGGGATGTTTGGCGCAGGGTTCGCTGCCAATGTTGTTGTACTTATTGAAATACATCCATTAGCATCAGTAACCGTAGCTTCAAAAGTTCCTTCCGGCATATTTATAGCAATATCCGTGTTTTGTGCAGGAACAGTGTTCCAAGAAATTCCATAACCTGGAGTACCACCATCATAACTCACTTCTACTGAACCGTCCTCTGCTCCTTCACAACTAACAGCTGCCCCGAAGTAGTTCGATAGTATCGCAATACTTGAAGTAACAGGAGTTGGCTGGGTTACGTTCACAGTCGTCATCGAAGTACATCCATTGAGATCGGTCACCATAACGTTATAAATTCCGGCTCCAACCATTTGATCCAATAGCTGAGTAGTTCCAATTGGGGCTCCAGAGCTGTTCGACCATGCATAAGTATATCCAGGGGTACCTCCAGTTGGTGTGACATCTATACTACCATCTGTTGATTGGAAACAAGATACATCTGCACCGTTGTAATCAGAAACTACCTGCGCAATACTTAATAGTTCATCAGGCTCTGTTATTGTTACCTGAGCGTTGATCAAACATCCATTTGCATCAACTGCAGTTACTTCATACGTTCCCGCTCCTAATCCAACTGGATCTTCAATGGTTGAGACTACATTTCCATTTTCATCTCTCCACGAGAATACATATGCTGGAGTACCTCCGTTGATCGTCAAATCAATTGTACCATCTGTGGCTCCAAAACAGCTTACATCCTGGCCATTGTAGTCTGAAGAAACAACTCCATCCGCTACCAACGCTGGAGGGTCTACCAATGTGATCGGTGCCGTTGTTGTGCAACCGTTGGCATCTGTAACCAATACAGTATAGTCACCTGAAGGTAGACCGTTCACGTTTTGAGTGTTCCCTACTACCGTTCCACCGATATTCGTCCAGGAATATCCATATGGTACAGTTCCACCAACAGGCGTCGAAGAGACAGCACCATCAGAAGCTCCTAAACAAGAGATGTCTTGACCATTGTAATTGGAAGTCACTGTAGTCGTTACCGTAACGACAGGAGGCTGAACCAAAGTGATCTGATCCGTAATGATACAACCGTTAATGTCTGTGACAGTAACATTATAATTACCAGCTGGTAAGGTGTTCAGATCCTCGATTGCAAATGCGCCACCATTCCATGAATATACATATCCAGGTGATCCTCCCCCTACTGTTGCATCGATCCATCCATCCGGAGCACAACCGGTCAGGTTGTATCCGCCTGCATAAATAGATGGTGTCAAATCAATCGTCAATGGCGTAGGTTGAATCAGGGTTATCGTAGTCGTTTGAACACAACCATTGATATCTGTCATCGTTACTCCATATGTTCCTGAAGTCAATCCTGTCTGATCTTCTGCTCCCGGAGTCAACCCACTTCCATCAGTAGTAGACCATACATAGGTATATCCAGGAGAACCTCCAGATGGAAAATAATCGATAGACCCATCATTAAACTGGAAGCAGCTGATATTGTCTCCGCTTGGGAACGTCGGTGAAGTTATATTTTGGTCTAAAGGAACTGGTTGAATTAGTGTAATTGTTGTTGATTGTGTACAACCATTAATGTCTGTCATGGTAACGTCATATGTTCCTTCTGCAATAGATGAAAGATTCTGACTTGTTGCTCCGTTCGACCAGCTATACGTATAACCAGGTGATCCTCCGGATGGAACATAATCGATCGATCCATCATTGAATCCGAAACAGCTAATGTTGTCTCCGGAAGGATAAGTGGGAGATGAAATATTCTGAACCAATGGTGTCGGTTCAACCAATGTAATTGTTGTTGATTGTGTACAACCATTGATGTCCGTCATAGTAACATCGTATGTTCCAGCCGTCAATCCTATTTGGTCTTCTGATCCTACAGTAATTCCAGAACCATCAACTGTTGACCAAGCATACGTGTATCCAGGTGATCCTCCAGACGGAACATAATCAAGTGATCCATCGTTCAAACCGAAACAGCTGATATTATCACCACTAGGATAAGTGGGTGATAAAACATTCTGAACCAATGGTGTCGGCTCAACCAGTGTAATTGTTGTTGATTGTGTACAACCGTTAATATCTGTCATGATAACGTCATATGTTCCTGCTGCAAGGGATGAAAGATCCTGACTTGTTGCTCGGTTCGACCAGCTATACGTATAACCAGGTGATCCTCCGGATGGAACATAATCGATCGATCCGTCATTGAAACCGAAGCAGCTGATATTGTCACCACTAGGATAAGTAGGTGAATCAATCGTTTGTGTTAATGCAACTGGTTCTGTTAAGGTAATCGTCGATGTAATCGAACATCCGTTCGCATCGGTTACCGTTACGTTGTATACTCCTGCAGGTACGTTCGATAGATCCTCACTTGTGAAAGCTCCTCCATTCCAGTCATATGTGAATGGCGCCGTTCCC
>Ga0102814_10000068_pt1 | contig 68906 bp, 82 predicted proteins | sample ColrivemetaGS741_FD_79112 | JGI IMG/M metagenome (GOLD analysis project Ga0102814, IMG submission 79112) | Estuarine microbial communities from the Columbia River estuary - Flood tide ETM metaG S.741 | ecosystem: Environmental > Aquatic > Marine > Intertidal zone > Estuary | place: USA...
GTTAGTGATGGTGTTTGAATAGTGCTAGGAAGTGAATCAGTGCCCAATAGATTAATTGAACACAGATAATCACCATGATATATTCTATCACTTAGTGACGCCATTAATGCGACGATGTGCAACCCATGTGATCGCTTGAATCTGTGCTGGTGAATACTTAGTACCCTCTAAGTTGTTAATAGTTTCAGCAGCGTGCTTGTAAGCATCACTCACTGTCTTGTAGAGTTTGTTATTAATAGTAGGAACTTCATTCAATGAAGTATACATCCCACGCCAGATGTTGAAGGCATGTCCATCAACAGTCAATTCATCACATTCTCCATTGGTGAATATCCCACGAAAGAATGCAGTGGTTTTGTTACCCTTAAGAATCTTGCAGATGTTATCACTAGACCCAATCTCACACTCTAACATAGTGATTGCCTTATCTTTGTTAGTTGTGAAGGTACAAACCTTAGGATAATCGTACTCACAAACATATGCTCTGATCAGTTGCTCACTGTCGAGAATGTTACGTTCCCACCTATTATTGGGGGACAATGCACTCACAACACCGACCACAGTTGATAGTGGAAGATTGTACGATTGTGCCAATTTAACACAAACTGAATGTGCGTTGTTATACCAAACTGTACCCTCTTGAATGTCAACTGGCGTTGCCTGTAGGAACATTGAGACGATGTTGCGTTCGGTCATGGTCTGGTGTGGTTTGACTTGAATACAATTTATCAGCACTGAACCGATCTGTCTACCCCTAAAAACCACTTTGCAAACTGGCACACTGCCTCTTGATTTTGAGACCTGCTGTCTCTATGCTACGTGGGCGGCAAGAGGGAGGGGCATAAGACATAAAAATACCCTACTGGTCATCACTCCAGCAGGGTAAGTTAATTATATTTTAAACATGAAACTATAAACAAACAATCATTCACAAACCAATAAGCATTCCTCGGTAGTTAAATTATACTCTTGAGTGTTAGTTTCACCCCACCCAAGTTTCCAACATTGCCATCCCTGATTAGGGGTGTAAAGATAACACCATTCTTCTCCATTCTTTCCTGAGATAAACTCATCGAAAGATGTAAATTGGGGGGGTGCATCTTCACCCCTCTCAGAATAATACTGAGGGGATGACTCACTTTTCACTGGAGAATAGATCCAGTTTCCATCACTATCACGTGGATAATCAACACACTGAGTGCCATCCTCTCGGATGATTGTCTGCTTAAGTGGTGCTGACTCCCACGTGTGGATTGTATCAAGGCAGGACATATCTCCTCCATTGATAAGATCTTCCACCAAATCTTGAGTGTTAAACAACTCAACTAGTTTCCTTCCATTGTGTTGAATATATCCATCATAATGACAGTATACTGAAACAATGTGATCAGTGTCTAGAACGAGACCGATGCGAGAACGTGTGCCCATAATTGAACAGAATTGGTGGAACTCATCTAATATACAGGAAGGGAACCCCTCAGGTAACCCCTCCTATGCCACTTCAGACACTGACCACTTCAGTGAGACGACGATCTGCTCGTGCTGCTAAGATAAACTTTCCAACACTTTTTTCGTTAGTAATAGTTTCCTGCAAATCTTGCACGAAGTTGTTATCACAATTGTAGGTGTAATCCTTACCTGAATTCTTATACGTCAGTGTTGCAGTTCCAGCGTCAGTATCAACAATCACTGGGGATTGCAGCATGGAAGATGTAGAAAATTCAATGTTCATAATGTGTTGTGTGGTTAACGACTCACCTAATATACATCAGATTTCCCCTCCTGTCAACCCCCATGGACCAGTGTCCTAACTGTCCAATACCTCAGGAAACTTCCAGAATCTGTTGTAGTATTTCTTCCGATGCTTCATCCACCCTACATTACCCACATTCGTATGTGGTCCATCATTGTAATTAGCACCTCTTATCTCACCTTTGATATTATAATTGGCACCTCTGATAACATTGTAATTATCTGGTCTTTTTACCCAGTTATTACATTTTTCTTTAAGTTTCTCTAAACTCTCAGAATCTACAATTCCTATGAATTTCTTATTATATCTCAGAGTTAATCGATTCCATACACTTTTCACCAATTCCTCTGAATGATATGGCATGACTACTTCTTGGTAGAATCCTTGTTTCTTCGGCACCCACACATATAAGTCATTATCTAATACTTTAACAATGTAGTACACTGTTCTCTAAGCTAACTCTATATTATATCTATCAACCTTGACCAGGTTATTATACACACCTTAGAGGTATCTGTCAAGCTGTGCAGTTTCTGTCAGGATTCTCACATTTCTACAGTTTTCCACAGTTTTTGAGATTCCTGTGGAAAACCTCGGAAACCATCAGAAATACTGATATGTGCCAGTTATTGCAGTGTCTGTGGAAACTTGACAGATGTGTGCTGACGTGCTAAGCCAACAGTTCCTCAGAGGTTTTCCACAGATATTACAAAGTTTTCCACAGGATTGTGGAAAAACAAAGTATATTTAATTTGATATTAAAACAAATTAACAAAACCTTAACATTTTTAGTTCACTTCTTCTCTTCCACCCATACAATACAATTTCCTTCCACCTTATCATTCCTTTCATACAACCAATTGAACATCTCTTGTAGTTCTTCTCTTCTCTTTTCCGCATCCTCTTCAATATCAAACCATTGATCCATGTTAGGTATTCGATCTTGTCTCTTAAACAGTACTACGTATTTCATATCAAATATAAGATCTACACATTTCATTAAACACTTTTACACATTCAAAGTAATGTGACTCACTCATGATTGGTGCCTTGAATACATGACGTGTACCAAACTCAATTATAAAGTCACCTGTAGTATCATTAGTTTCTACAATAGTAGATCCAGGTGAAGGTGTAAAACATAACTCCTGTTGTTCCTCAGTATCATACTCATCATACACGATACCTTCCAATGGATTGAAACTAATTTGATCTTTAAAGATTGTACTTAGTTCCTTATACTGATAATAATGATGAAAGTCAGGATGATCTTTGCGAGTACTAAACTTATTACAAATATTCTTTTTCACACCTGCCATATCTCTTTGTGTTTTGATATAAGGCAGATACTTGTAAATTACAGAATCTCTTACACAGAAGTTGGAACCATCATCTTCTCTACCATGAGCAATTCTCCAATCAAGACATTCCTTAATAATACTAATCAGATGTCGATCTCGATCCCTTTCATACGTAGGAAACCTTGCTTTCAAATCACATACATTAGTCAGTTCCTTCTTTGGTTTGGGTGGGGAAGGCATAGCAAATTTTGATTGCATAATAAATTCATCTCCAGAATGTTTTTTTAAGTGTAGCGTAGTTGTTTACAATTTGATAGATGTATGTAACACCTGTATTGGACGTAGCAACGATTTGATCTCCTTGTACAATTGCTGTAAGGATATTAGTACCAAATGTTTGAATGACACCACTACGTTGTGATGAACGGAGTTGAATAAATCCATTCGATACAGTGGTGTAATATGCTGCTGGAACTTGATTGTTAGTCATTGCCTAGAAATACCTCGTAACAGAAACCTTCGAGTATAAAGTATTTACACTCTTGATGTAATGAATATCGATCCTGTAGATCAAGATCAATGACTGTCTGAATGAATACTACCTGATCTTCTACAGATAATTCACCTGATAGAAACTTAGGTAGATAATCATCTAACTCACGAAGATATGGATTTAATTCTAACACGTGATACATTTGCAGGATAAACGAGGACACCATACTGCATACCATCAAGAGTGACGACTGCATATAATGTATCAATGAATGTAACGACACCTGGTTTCCCTTGATGCAATACTCTCTCATTCAATTTAAGTTGGGTAATATCGCTCAGGATGTTCCATTCGTTCAATGGCATCGGTAATGATGTTGTAGTAGTGTCCGTCACATCTGGATACTCCGTCAACTGCCTGATACTTGAGTCGTTCATTGTGGAGCAAATTCCTGATGACGCTAGCATGTTCATTATTCAATGGATACATCTCTATCTTTCGTGATTTCATAGTCATTAAGATAAGACGGGTTATTTATTCCGTCAGTAGGAAGGTAATCGTCATAGTCATCCCATGGCAATGCTACCTCTTCCCAGTAATCTCCATCAGCATTAAAATCATTCATTAGTTCCATAGTGAGGTCTTCGTACATAATGTGGGGGTAAGGCGTGTTGTAGGGGATTGTAGAGGTGTTAGAGAGCGTTTTATTTGGAATACGTATCGTATCCCTTTGTATCGTCCTCGGTCTTCATCTTAGCACGATCTATCTGATCATGCAACTGCTTCAATGCTTCTTCAGTTTCAGGAGAGTGTTCCCACTCCCACATATCACCCTTCTCAGTGATACGACTCTTCGTACTCATAACTTGACTTCTGGTGTAATGTTACATACTCGGACTGATCCTTCTGGCCAACCCTCCTGTTCACATTTGAGATGCCATCGTGTCATGAGAATGACATTCTCCCTATGCAGACCAGTGAGCATACGTCTGCCTTCCTTGGTCTCTGATTGCCAACATCCGTATCTGGTCTCCCATACTCGGAAACAATCATCAATCCAATCGTACTCTGCAATTTCAGGATGCTCTGCCAAAACCTGGTCCTCTCTTCATTTGTTTGTTGACAATGTACATATCACGTAAGCGTACTTTCATCTTACGTAATTCTTCATCACTATACAGATAATCCTGCTTCAGTGCTTTCTTTAAGAGTTTAATCTCTTTCTGTGGACTCCAGATTTGTTGTGACATAGGGTCTATACCTTTTCAATGTGGAACATCTTGGTAGGACGGTCTTTACCATTGTGAATGGTTTGTCCTACTGCAAGTGCATGTTTCTTTGTTGATGCAAAGCGTACAAGTTTTGTACCGTCTTGCATATGCAGTGTCAGTTTCCATGTATGCGATGAATCACGTACTGATCGTAGTGTTGGTGCTGCTGGTCTCCTCATAGGCAGAGGAGCAAACACCATATCCTGGTCAAATGTCGTGGATGTAGTCATGGTGTAGTTTGAGAAGAAACTCATGGCGTGAAGTTAATTTATTATAGAGGCGGGACACCATATTAGGTGGACCTGAATGTACCTCTTCATGTTTCGTCATACACTGCATCGATGTGATCAGTATAGACAGTTCCTGAGATGTTAGATCAAATCGTGAATTCATCAATGTCAAATTCCTCAATAAAATAGTCAACAGTAATTTCTAGTTCGGCAGCATACCGTTCTAGTTCCAATGCACAGCGATGTGCCTCTTCTTCTGCTTTTTTATCAAATAGGTCATAGGTAGAGTCAAAAAACATTGGTTGCTTCCTCTTTAGAATAATATGGTCCGTACACATCATAACCACCATCGCTGAAAGATAGTTCAACGTACCATCCTTCTTCTTCATGATCGCACTCAAATGCGGTCTTATACGCATACTCATCAATATAATAGACGTTTCGGTCAATAATTGTAGTAGTCATGGTGGAAAGGGTGTAACGGATAGAGTGTAAATCATTTCGTCTGAATTGTCAAGCGCAATTCATAGTAGTATGTATTCAGTTTCCGCGTGTGAGATCAACCTTACATGTGATACGGTCTTTACCACCATTCCATACGGTGTATATCTCCATGTTATCTTGCTTGGCAAGATACTGGACCGCACGGAGCAATGACTCAAGATCATCACCCAGTGCTCCCATACCCGTATTGCACTTCTTACATAACCATCCACGAAACTCTTGAGTATCATGATCATGGTCACATTGCCATCCCCACGTACCATCCACACCATCAGGTACAACTTTTTTGTTCTTATATACTGGTTTGGTGCATATTGCACATGGTTCTCCATATGCAGGGCGTGGATGACTCTTTAGCGTTTTTTTAATAGCAGTAAGTTCCTTAGATTTAAGAGAACTACAACTATCACAAATTGTGTTACTGCGAAGACGATAACCATCTTTTGTGAATCTAGTTCCATAAAAAGAATATTCAATGTTTGATTTACGTATACCACATGATGAACATACACATGTTCCTAGTGGAATGTTGTCAAGGTTTTTAGTTTTCATCGTTTGCCCTTCTTTTTGGGACGCATTGCTGCTTCTAAGTCATGCGTTAATTGACTCATAGATTCACAATCACCCAGGTAAGTGTCGTTGGAATAATCGCTAAGGTTTTTGTCTAACCACTTCATCACTTTCTCCAACTGCTCATCACGACCTAAGTCATAAGCGGCTCGCATACCATCTGGTGTGTAAAAACAGTCACCCATATCTATATCAACAGTATGATCCCAAAACTTTTTGAATATCTTCTTGTTAGTCAGTGGGTGTTTAGTCATGAGTTTTCCTCCTGTGAGAGCATTGCTTCTATCAAATGTTTTTTTAAGATGTGGAGTGGGTAGCAATCACCCAGGTAAGTGTCATCGGTGTAGTTTCTTAGGTTTTTGTCCAACCATTTCATAACCTGCTCCAACTGCCAATCAGCAGCGGTTCGCATTTGATGCTTCTCTACTTCAAAACATTCCTCAAACATGCCATCGAGGATCCGACCGTCATAACTGAGGACTCGGTTCTGATGGTCGCGAGGCAATGGAGGGGTTGAGCATACGATTTGATCACAAAGTTTGTCAGTCAGTGGGTGTTTAGTCATGAGTTGCCCTCCATAGTGTTCTGTAAATCTTGATCACTGTAACATTCTAGCATGAGACGATACTCTTCGAGTGCCATGTACTCAAAGTCACCATCTATTCCATACTCTTCACACAATTGATCAATCAAATGCTGTCGTGTAGTTTCATTCATGTTCAACTCTCTGACTGGTTGAATTGAGACCAATTTTCTATCTTAGATTTTCTTTCTTTATAAACCTGACGATCATAATATAATCTCAGTTGTTTAATATTCATTGGTGGTAATCCTTCAAAATAAAAATTAATTTGGTCACGTTTAATAAACATATGACCTCTAATCTCAAGAAAGATTTTTATACGTGATGTTCTTGGTTCCCAATAAATTCTTTTTTTCTCCCTGGCAGGATTACAGGTTCTTGCTTTTGCAGTATTATGTTTGTAATCTTTATAAGGGTCAATTAAATGATTTTCCATAATTAAAATTGTTGAAATGCGGAATCAGTTGTCGTGTAGTTTCATTCATGTTCAACTCTCTGAATGGTTGAGTCATAGTAGTTCATCATTTTTGTGTCACGCTCTGCTAAGAATAGCAGGTAGCAGGTGATAGTGACAATAGCAAAGATGCCGCTCAGGAGATACTGGGTGAATTTCATTGTTGAACTGCGGCAATTACGTGATAAAACAAGTAGACACCGAATGATAGAAGAGGAAGAGGAATAATAACTCCATGTAAGATAGGATTTTTAATCATATGGACACAAAACATAACCCATCCGACTAAAATACCAGTCGCGGCAACAATGAATGCCATGACACCAATTGCCGTAAGAAGAATACCGAAATCCATGATGATTTTAATAATTGGGATAAAATTGGGGATTGATTAGGATGAATCGATTAACTCATCCTAATCGCTTCATTGATCAACCAACTGCCATGGGAGCATACTCGGAGCGTGGCATCTGCTCAACGTTGTAGTTAGTTACCTCAGCACCGTTAGCAATACGCTCAGACCACTCGTGACGTGCTGTGAGAGCAGTTACAGTGCTATAGGACTTGAGACCGTTAGCGTTGAAAGTGACACGCTTCTGGAAACGCTTGACGATCACACCATCTTCCTCAGCAATGAATGCCTCAGGAAAGAAGTCAACGGTGGTGACGAGTGTAGTGAGTTGCATGGGGTGTTCCCTCGATTACCTTCTTATTGTAGAGCATCGAGATCACCACCATGGCGGTCGTGTGACAGTTTGTCCACTGTCTCACGTATTTCCTGCTGTAGGGGGGTTGTAGGGGCATCTGATTGTATTTGTCTTACAACTTCTATACCACCTTTGATGCGTAAACGAAACTCTTTGAGTTTATCTAATTCTTCTTGCTTCTCCGCAATATCAGCATTAACTGCTTTCAATTGGTTGTCGAGATTGTCAAGATACTTTTGAAATTCCATATAAATACGAGATTGACTTTACTACTATACCATAAATAAAAGGAAAAGGCAACCCCTGGTACTCATGGCATTAAAACTATTTAATAGGATTGGTCTGAGGCGTGACTTTAACCTAAGTGACTTGATCAATCCAGATTCTGCACTTAATAACATACTAAGAACCGATAGTATGTCTGCAGGTGATTCATTTACAATTGAAGATATTGCACCAATCAAAAACATTTATGTAACAGATATTACTGCTGCGACATTCTTAACCCTTGATGACATTATAGTCAAATTCACACAAATTCTTGTTGACCCTGAAACAGGTCTTTCTAGTTTAGATAACAATGATAATCCGGTTGCATTTAGACCATTTGTTAAAATTAAAAATAGATTAGACACAGCATATTTCACTACAGGAGAACCATTCTTCTTTGGTGGTGATGGTCCTGTTGCGACATATTTTGATGCTGATGATATTATTAGACAACCAAATGATTTAATATTATCACCAGCACAAGATAGTTCATATCAAATTGGTGATATTGTACTGTCAAATAATAATATTTACAGAGTAATTGTACCCAATTCATCAACTAGTTCAGTATTAGTACACACAAGTGGGTCTCAAGATGGATTCTTATTTGAACGTGCATATGATGCTAAGGAAGTATATTACAATGGTAGATATGATGTAATTACAGGTGAAGAACTAACCGAGAGTGATAATTTCTGGGAACGTGGGTTCTTTTTGTATGGAGATAAAATTAGAGATTCATATCTCTCCTCTCTTGGTGGTGTGAAATGGAATGGTTATTTCAAACCTATTGTATCAGGTTCACATAGATTTTTCATTAGATCTAGTGGAAATTGTCAATTCAAATTCCAAGACCCCAGTGTATTCTCTTCAGTAGAAACAAAGTATGCACAACCAGACACAGCATATGTACAGAGTCAAATTGCAAGTAGTTCAGGTATTACACAGATATGGCGGGGATCATTATATAATATCTTAACTGATAATACAAGAAAGTTTGTAGAAGTTAGGTTGGAAACTGGTTTAGTACTCTCTACTGATGATATTGTATACGTTGACTCATTACAAGGTCAATTAATTCCTAAGCAATATAGAATTTCCACACTATTCTCATCAGGTGAAGAAAATATTGTTGATAGAATTTGGATTGAAGTAACAGAAGATTTCAATCGTAAAAATGTATCTCTCAATCAATTGCCTGTATTTGGTACTCAGGTTTGGGCAGATGCAGAAGGCAATAGATCATATATTAGATATTATCCATACAAGAGAAGAGCATTAAAGACATATCTCAATTCAATCTACAAGAATCTTGAGATACCTTCCACTAACTTTACTACTACAACTAATACAGTCACATTTACTGGTATTAATGCTGATCTATATTATTATCAATTTATGGAGAATGATTACATCTACGATTATAGATTACGTGGTAGTGATGCAAATCAAGGTGTAAGACGTTTTGTTGTTACTGGATTGAGTGATAGTAGTAAAACAGTAACTTTTTCTTTAGATACTTCATATACTGGTATCGACAGTAGTGATAATAATGATCAGCAAGCAAGAACTGATGGCACAGATTTATATGTATTTGCAGAGGATTACGGTGAATTTCCACCATTTGGAGCATTAATAACAGGAACATATACAACAGGTGCTCTCAATGATATTATTTCTGGAACAACAAGAACTAATAATTTACATTTTGTTGCTAGATTTGGAACTGAAGGGGAAGACATAAGAAAGAAATACATCACTATTGATCAATTTATACCAAAGTATGAAGAATCTGCATTTGAATTAACTTTCTTTATGAAAGATGAAGATATTAATTACCCTAATAGAATTGAAGAGAAAGGTCTTGTTATATGGTATGCAGATGAGAATTCAGGTTATAATCCAATAAATTATAAGTATCTCTATGATCCAGATTATGAATTTTATCAAATTGGTGACTTTAGAACATTTTTAGATAATACTATTCCTCTTGGTGGTACGAGTAGAGAGACAGGCATTGACCAAAGAACATTTGGTCAACCACAATTACTTACCTCAGGTGACCAATATAAAACATTTTATAGTACATTACCTGTCAATTCAGTATATGTACCAAAGGTAAGGTGGAATGATATTTCAGTCGTACAAAATTGTAATATAACTCTCGGAAGTAGAAAATTAACTATCAGTGACACTGTTAATACTGAAGTAGGTAATTACGTATTTCCTGCTGATATTACAGGCATTAAGAGTGAAACTATATTGTCAAGAGGAACAAGAGTAACAGAAATATTATCAAACCTTGTTGGTACTGGTGATGCTATCATTAGTAAAATTTCACTACAATCCGCATCTGATGCGTCATTTGTATACTTTAATCACCGTGGATTTGTAACTGCATTACATTTAAGACCTAAACATACGAATGGCAATGATATCTACTGTAAAGCAGGTATGCCTATTGGGTCATGTACATTCACTAATACTAATTCGATTGCAATTAGGTTGATAACTGAAAATAATATTGATGAAGGTACTACCATAAACTTTGTTAACTCTGGACAGTCAGGGACTAGTCAAAGCAATGGAGTTAGGATTACATATTCTAGTAGTGGCAATACTACTACATTTACTGGCGAAGGTATAGGTCAAATATTTACCTATGAAACTTATGCTGATGGAATGGATTCAGTAACGCCAGGTATGGTATTTGTATCCAATAGAGATCCTGCAAATCAAGTATATTATGTACGTGTTAATGGTTATAATGATCCAAACAATGATGGAGTTGGTCTTATATTCCTTAACAGATCATTAGAAGATATGACATCTGGTGATAGAATTAGTGCCATTTATTATGATAAAGGTATTGATATTGTTAAACCATTAGAGTCATATTGTAATGGTATTGCATGTAATCAAAATGCCTATAAAACTGAAATAGTAACTAATGCTGACAATGAGTCATCAATTGTATCATTTACTGATACTAAGTATATTGCACCACTCATCTACACTTCAAATCAAACATCATTTGAGAATACTCATAATGCTCAGAGTGGTTCTACAAATGTTTTAATTGGTGCGACAACGGAGCAGGCATGGTACTGGTTTGATAACTTATCAGGTAGGAATGAAGATTATGAACCAATAGATGGTTCTATTGCATCACATTATATAGATGACGTTGTTCATGTATCACTAAGATCTACTGATACTTTAAATTCAGCAATGTCAGAAAAAGGATTTCCTAATACTGCAACTTTAACTGGTTCTAATGATTATATTCCAATTGGAAGAATTGTTGGTTACATTAAAATAAGAAGAAATAGTAACTATCAATACAATTATATTATTAAACTGAACCCTAAGGCATATGTGTGGGATGATGTAGTTAATAATGATGATGGCAATCCTCAAAGTAAACAAATTGATTGGACTAAGTTCAATACATCTGATTACTGGGTCCAACGTTGGTCCTATAAAAATAGATCCAATCGCATCAGTAAAGGTGCTAACATTACTAATAAAACTACTTTAGGTAATACAGCAGGATCTACTGGAAGTGATCAATATTACAAAGTGACTTCTTCAATTTCTATATCAAGTGCTGAAGCGATTTCATGGTTCCACAATCCTAATAGTATTCCTATTAATATTGGATCTACTAACAGAGTATTACCTAGTGATTCTTATGTGCGTAGGACAGAAATTAGTGGTACAACCAAACTAATTTACTTTAACGAGTTTAGTGAGTTCCAAGGTGCATATAGTGTATATGGTAAGCATTACACTGGCACAACTGACAATGGATTGACAGTTACTAATAATATTACTAACTCTGATCTAAGAATTCATCCAATTATTAATATGCAGAACCAGGACTTTAGTCCTGCTAAGAGAACCAGTACAAATTCTGCTGATGATCCCTTTGACTTTATACAATTTAGAAGTAAAGTTTATGAAGTAGTATTAGGTAACTCACAAACTGAATCCTTTATACCATTTGTAAGATTTGTTCATCCATTTGCTACCACTAGTGGTGTAGAGACCAGAATTCAAAATAGCATGAATCCATTGACTGTCTATACATTTACTAATACCACAACAAATAGAGAACTATGCTGCCCTCCTCTTGATACTTCACCACCATTTGATAGTTCTGCTATTGGTCTATCTACTACTATCAATGAACCAGATATGGGTATTGCTGGTGGATTAAATGTTAGAGTTATTTCTGCAAGACATCCAGTTGCAGACATTTTAGAAATCCCTGCAGGCGTAACCACATCTGATCTTGATGTTGACAAGAAACTGAGAATTGATTTTAGTGGATCAAAGTATGATCTACTTATTGGAGATAGTATTCCTCAAGATGTCATTGATGGCAACTAGACCTTCTTCATGATAATGAAGAACTCTTCTCCATTAATAGTGACTTTTAATTTATATGCTGTCGGATTTGCGGGAACAATAGCAAAATTATCTGATAAGGTTTCTCCTAAGTTACCATTACCATCGACAAATTTACTATTATCAACGGTAAGTCCATTTTGACGCAAATCTATATCAATACTAGTAGAGAAGAATAGATCATTAATATTGACTCTAAATGAAGTGGTTTGTATTTTACCATCCACTGCTTCCCATGGATTATAATCACTAGAAAATGAACGTGTCTTACCAGCAAAGTCAGATCTAAGATCATTAGTAATTTGTGAACCTGCATCACTAATAAAAATACCAGGTGATACATCTTCTGCTAATTGATTATCATTACTATTAAAATTATCAGGATCAAATGCAGTCAGTAATCCATCAACGTTAATACTTCTTTCATAATATAAATCTGAGTCAATTCTATACTTTCGATTTTTTAAAAATGTAGATTGATCTACTGTGTTGCTAACATTATCAAGTTCTACTGTATATCCATCATCTACATTATAAGTAAATCCACCTTCTCTACCATATCCTTCTGCTTGATTACCAGATTCAAGAATTTCAGGTGGTTCTAAATTACCAACATTTTCAATAGTTAGAGAGTCATCTCTCTTAAAGATAACATCTGGGAATAATGTTGTTGTAGGTACATTTTGACCAGCATATGTGGTGCTTTCATCTGATGTTAGAATATATGATTCTGCGATCAATACAATTTCTTTTTCAGATGCTAATGTTGATCTTGGTTGTGTTCTAAGATAAAAATTATCTCTCCCATTTGCATCAAATATACCATACTCTACACCAGTATCATTAGAACCAATAACAGGAAATGAACTGACTACCTGTAAATTGAAAATACTAAATGTTGTTCCAACAGAAAATCCTTCACCTGAAGCAACTACAATTACAAAATAATTTACAACATTATCGATAATTGATGTAAATTTGTCTGCAATTCTATAATCAATATTTCCTTGATTATAAGAACTGCCAATAGAAACTGCAATCCAATTACTTTGATTTGTTTTGCATGTCATCTTTCTCCCAAACTTAGAAAAAGTATCAAAGATATTTTTATCAGATCCAGCTATTTTTTCATAGATCGTAAAGAATGGTTTTACATATTCATCAGTAGTAAAGGTGTAATTAGGATATTCTCTTACTCTTACTCCGGTTGCAATAACATGTCCTAATCCAGTAACATTTACTTCTGATTGATTAATAGAAGTACTAGCAGCAATTGGTTCATATAATAGTCCTGGATTTACTACCGTTGCACCATCAGAGTTGGTAGAGTTTGAAATGTAAGTACGTAATAATGTAATATCAGAAGAACTTGGATCTTCACCAATACCATCAATATTAATTAATTTCTTATTCAACCCTTCCATATATGCTACTAATGAAACAGGATTAGTTCTAACAGCATCATTACCTGGTGCATTGCCTGCAGCAATATAACTTTGCACCCAAGTTTTAACATCATCAAGAAAATCTGCAAGTATTGTTTGATCAAAATTCTCACTATTTATAAAGAATACTTCCAATAAATCAATATCAAAAGTAGAGAGAACTCCATCACCATCAACGTCAAATAAATTTAAATTAGTAGTAATATTTTCTTGGGCAAAGATTTTCCTGTTAATATCATATGCCTTTTCAGTACTATTATTTGAAGATATAAATTTGTTTACACCATTTTGTCTAAGTATATCATACGTTCCATTTAATTTTTCACTTGTATTACTAATCTCAACCGACAATTCTTGGGTTTCTAAATCCGCAGGATCCCATGAATAATTTCCAACTAAAATTACTCTCCAGGGAAATCCAGTCAATGTTACGGTAAAACCTTGTCCAGGAACACCCGACAAATCACCCGGCAAATCACCTACAGTATAAGCTGAAGATCCCTCCTTAAATTGTGATACAGTTAGAACTTCTCCCTGTTTAAATCCTACAATATCATCACCACTTACTTGTGTAGTGCCGCTGCTAGTAATTTCAACAGAAGATATTTGTCCACGAAATCCAGTAGAACCAGGAGCACCATCAGATACTATAACTGTTGCTTCAGCAGATTCAAATGTTCCACTACCACCTTTAAATTTAACTTGATAGGTTCCAGGTTCATATGATTGTCCTCTATCAAATGTAATATCATAACCTGCCAAAGGATTTGATATTACACCGTCAGCAGCAAATCCTACATATTCAAAACTAAAATCTTCAATTAGATTAATAGGTTGAATCTCAACAACATCATCATCTGTGTAATTAAATACACTATTAAATATAAATTTAGTTCCAAGTTCAATTGATTTTGCAGATTCTTCAGTTATCGCAGTATTTTGAAATCTATTAAAAAACAGTAACGATTTCTCAGAAGATAATCCTTTGAATACTTGTAAATCTTTTGCAGATGTACCTCCTGCAAGGTTATTAATAATCTTTTCGCCATCAGTAACTTCAGCGAGATTTAATTGTTGTACAAAACCTTGATTTGCCATTTTTATTAATTAGTTTGAACGATCCAACCTTTGGAGTTTAACTCTCTTTTAATTAAGATACCACCAGTTTCAGTTATATCTTGACCATTATCAGTTTTCCATGCTTCTACTTTAATTACAGTTCCTTGTGATGGAGCAAAACCTGGTTGAAATTCAACTCCTTTCTGGTTAGTAGCATAATTAAGTTGAACAATGGCATTTGGTAAAATAATTTCAACACCATCAATATACAATTTAGCAAAATTAATTGTATCGAAAGGTGCAGAACCTACAGTATTATTTTCAATATCTAACGTTTGTAATCTGAATACCAAATCAAGATTAAGTGGATCTAGTTGATTAACTACAATCGTCTCCTCTCCAACTTTAGTTGTAATTGTAGTAGGAGTTATAATTTCACCACGTGTAGGTGCTCCCATACTATTATCAATTGAAGTTAAATTAATAACAACACCACCTCTCTTTGCACTATTATAATTTATAAGAAGATCTTCAAGAATTTTATCAATAGCAGCATCATTTAAATTATTATTACTCAAATCAAGAGATCTAATCCTAGTCATAGTTCTCAATGAACCTATAGGATACACATTCAAACTATTATTTTCTAATCCAGCAAATTGCAAATTAGGTGCAGAAGCAGAGAAATCTGGCACAGCACCAGTTAAACTATTATTGCCGACATAGAAATAATTTAATGCACCAAGATTACTTAAATTACCAATATTATCAATAATATTACCACTCGCATAGAAGAATCTTAATTTATTTAGATTGACGAGAGTAATCGTTCCTTTAAACTTATTATTTCTAAGATCAACTCTATACAAGTTAAGGTTACCATTAAATGATGGAAATGGAGTTCCATCATCAAATGCTCTTCCCCAACCCACACCATTGGAATACAATTCTCTCAATGAAGGAGCACCACCTGTAGAGAAAAATGATCCCTGTAAAAAATCACCGTTAGTATCAATTAACAAATAATTTAATAAGGGTAAACTAAATACACCATCTTGAAATTCTGCACCAACATAATCACTTGTCTTATTAGTACCATCTTCACCCACATAATCATCACCAGCACCTGGACTATATGTGCCAATATTTCTACCAAGTTTATTACTAAAGATCCTAATTGATGTTATTTTTTGAGCATCTTGAAATGTATCGTCCCACATAATGTAACGTCTGCCATGATCACCATTATTAAATATAGCACCTACACCACCTGGGCGACCACCTTCAATATTAGTATATCTAAAATCAATAGATCTCAATTCATCATTACCAGTAAATTTAGGAATCATTCCATCTAATCTAGATTTATAGAATCTTAAACTTCTAAGATTGCTGCATCCTTGAAGATTATAATCACTCAATGCAGTTGGAGTGGTAGTACCCCATAAATGATTGTTTTGTGGTTCTGGTTGACCACCAGGAGCTAGATTTGACGTACCAGGAGATCTACTTGGAAATCTAGTATAATTACAGTTTAAATCAGTTAACTGTGTTTTATTAGAGAGACCTGATGGAATTGGAAGTGCAGTATCGGAAATAGATATAGTTTTAATCGCTGTCATCTTCAGGAATTTAATATCATTAGATGTCAATGCTTCATTTTCACTAACATTAAAATATTCTAATGGAGAATTTTCAACACCCAATCCACCATCTGTTTCAGGATTCTCAAATGCTGGACTTAATTTAGTAAAATAACAATTGTAAACATTAAAATATTCTAAAAATAACAGATTTAACCTTGGTGTAATTTCTACGTTATTAATATATCCATAGTAATCTTCATTATAAACGTCAACATACTTAGAATTACTAGTTCTATAAATTCTCCTAGCCCCTAGATCTTGTAGATTTAGAGATTTTAATCTCGGTGTCTTAGTATAGAAATCAAGAACATCAACTTGTTCCTTATAACCTGGTATCGTTTCAAATGTGTCTGTAGTTCCTACTCTGGTTGGTTCTTTAATATAAACATAATATACATTACCTCCTCCAGTTGGAGTATATGTGTACTTATCGAAGTAAATGCCTTTAACATCAATTGATTGTGCTGGATTACCTATATCAAATGTAAAAGTTTGTTTTTCTTCACTGTTTAGAAGAACGCCAAGATACTCTGTCTGAGATACACTTAATGCTACAAAGTCATTTGCATCTAAGAAACTAGTATGTTGATTATAACAACCACGAATATTCAAAGTTCTCAAATTTGAAGGTAATCTTGTCATTGAATGACTACCTAAAAATCTTTGATCTTCATCAGAATCAACATAAAATTTATTATTTTGTAAACCTAGAGTAATTAACTCCGAATCATAACCAGTAACTGCAGTTTTTGTAGCATTATATATTGGTTTATATGCAATCTCAGAAAAATTAGGAAGTTCAGTTAAAATATTGTTAGTTAATGTAATAGTTTTAATACTTTCATATTTTACTTTAGGGAATGTTGCTAAACTACAGCTAGTAGCATTAATTGAAGTAATAAATTTGGGAGGGAAATAAACTCTCATTTCCCTTTCTTTAAATTGAGAAGAATTAAATCTAATTACAGATACTCGATTATTAGGAATTGGTCGGGATACAATTTCATTACCATTATCAGTATCAGTAAACGTAAAGATAGGAGTCAATTGTATACCATCAACATTATAATCATTGTAACCAAACTGCATAGTTAAATTCTTAAATGCTGTGGTAAAAATCTGTGGAATACCACGCATTGCATACACATATCCAGGTTGCCCATTAACATTAATCTTAAGGATTTCTGTCGGAACTTCAGTATCAAATCTAACTGGTTCTGGATCATCTATTACATTTAAAATTGATTCATTGCTAGGAACACTATATGTGGCACTTTGACCTAATTTAAGTGATCCTCTTACTTGAACCGATGCACCATATGAAACTGGTTCGGTAGGATTTATCTCAGATCCACCACTCCATGCACTGACACGAGATGTTGAAATGTCACCATATTTTAAATCATCAGAAGTAACATCAATACCTTTATCATTTGGCACGTATTGATATCTAATGGCACCACCAGAGATGGCACCAAATGCTTCAAGATTACCTCTAGTTGGAACTACAAAACCAGATGCTAGATTAATTAAATTACTATATTGATTAGTATCTGATTTCAATCTATCAATAAATCTAGTCAAATTAACATCAAGACCAGAAACTTGTTGTAATTCAGATCTTGAGAGAGATTCAGAAATACCACGAATAACTTCAAGATCTCTAATATCTAACCCTAAATTGTTTAGAGCGGTATTTTTTGATTGGATGTCTGAGAATGTATTTGCTACTTTTAAACCAAAAAGTATTGGATTATTAATTGCCATTTCTTACAATTGTTCGATATATGTAATGTTGATTTCGATGTCTACTGCAGTATTACCTATTGCTCGTCCAACAATAAATATTGCTTCAGTATTAACTACATCTGGGGTGAGAACTTTTCTATCAAATCCAAATACATCCTCTAGATCAAAGTATTTTGTCTCATTATTAATATATAGGGTCGTCAGACGACTTCCCGGTCTAAGAATGGATTCTCCTTGAGTATCAATATTTGCAGAACTTAATCTACTAATTTGTTGGAATGCTGCTGGAACTACATCATCATTTGGAATTGCACTATTTTGAACAGTGCTTCCCACACCATCAACATTTAATTGTCCTGTTCTTAATGAACTGGCAAGTCCATAAGTACATCTATCAACAGATTCTGTATTACCAGTAACTTTATTAATTACAGTATCAAAATTTCTTTTCCATTGTGGATTTTGAGTGGACAGGTTATTCAATTCATCAATATCATGCAATTCTGCACCTCTAATTTGAGCACCATCTCTAAATTTAAAGAAAGCATACATTGGGAAAGCGTCGAAGTTAAATACTCCTTGATTATTTCCCCCACCAGTATATGAATTTGGAACATTATATCTTCCATCTGGATCAGAATTAGAATAACCTCCAGAGAACCATGATACCATTTCAACACCATTATATGCAATAGTGAATCCAGCATTTGCTGCAGGAATTAGTAAATTACCATTACTATCTACTGAATCTTTAATGTTAATATCCACCCCATCATTGTCAAGAATTGGAATGATCCTATATGTTACTGAAGATTCGCCCGTTGCAGGATCTTTATATTGCTTCTCTTTCCCAGCAAATCTAGCAATTTGTGGAGTAGCACTAGCAATTCCCCCACTACCGTCACTTGTATAGAAAAATTTAATATATGATAATGTGTTTTCAAGATTTATTGCAATTTGACCTCCAGTAGGATCACCGGTTCCTTCGTAGATAGTACCTCCACCCGATATTTTTAAAAAATAATTAGCACTATTTTTATAATCTTGGTATTCAGCATCATCTGCAAAAGATCCATTCTCAAATTGATTCCTATCGATAGAATTAAGTTCTGAGGATTCAATTTGAGTAACTGCTTTTGTAATTGTATCTTGCTTTAACAATCTTGCTTGAGCACATCTACCACTACTTGTACCTTTTGGAGTTGGAATTCTGAAATCCTCAGTAAATGGAGCAATTCTACCATACCAGTCCTCACCACTTTCAAACCCAATATATGATACACTTGTATTATATGGATGTAAATCTAATGAAACTGTTTTATCATCACCAAGATTTATTTGTTCCTTAGGATATGACACATAAGTTTCAGTTATTGGATCATATTGATAACAATTTTCAGTGTAAGTTTGACCAGCAGGACTAACCCAATTTACCAATTCGCCTGTTGCTTGATTAAAAGTAGGTCTAAAAGGAGTAAATCCAATTTCCCATTCACGTACATTACCAGTACCATCTTTAAAGTAATTCTGTAACCATTTTATTACTCCTGTAGGACCAGATAATGGTTGAGGACTTGCAACTATTGTACTCTTAACATCTAATTTAGCGTCAAATGTTTCTGTAGCAGGATCACCAAAGAAATCTGCTGGTGTAGGAATAACACCTCCAACTAATGAAGATGGATTGATAACAATTTTAGAAGGATCTAATAATCTTTCCTCGGTGAGATTCCATCTATCACTGTTAATGTAACCTAAAATATTAGCAGTAGTAGGAAGAGAACCTACAGTATCTTCTCCAACATTTCCAATATAAGTATTCCACATTCTTGTGGTAATTACTTTAGATTTTAAATCACTAATCTCAATATCATACAATCTTCTTTCAGTTTCATTTAAAATAAAACAAGGTTGTACTGTTATTGTTGTCCCAGCAATGGCAGTATTAGCAGTATTAACCTCATTCGTATCTAGAACTGATAGTACTCTAAATCCAATGGTATCGACACCAGTTACTGTAAATTGCATTCCAGTTCCTGGAGAAGCAGCAACATCAGTCATCACATCAGGATCTACTGATAATACATCGCCTACAGTATAATTTTGTCCCTTAATTGTTGGAATTACAGATCCAATTATTCCATTAACTATAACAATATCTGCAGTAATAGATGTTCCTGTTCCACCAGTTAAAGGTATATCTGTGTATGACCCCGAATCATATGCACTGCCACCATTAGTCACAGTACCAGTAACACCTCTATACTTCATATCTATAATATGACCAGCATTCAATAGTGAAACTGAATTAGCATCAAAAATTTGATCAATATAATCACCGTTTCTAATGTAACTTAAATTAGAATCCGAAGTGATAAATCTATTACCAGATTCTACATTAATAATTGAAATATCAATAGGTGCTAATGTTAACTTAGATGATGCTGCACCTAATGGAAGTTTCTTAAACTTTCTGCTAGAATTAAAATAACCATTAGAAATATCTGGCATGTAAAGATATGAAGATCCAGTACAAGCACTACACTTAGTAAAGTTAATTTCTGCCATGGCATTTGTTTCACCAGGATTTACTGCAGTAGCAGAAATTGACATTGATTTTGGAATAATAATTTTCTTGTTAGGAATTTCTACAGGATTTCCCTGTGCGTCCTGTCCACCACTAACAATATTTGATTTAGGGTAAATTCCAAACAATGATACATAATTACCACCACCGGATTGGAATGGTAAATTTTTAATATCAGATGTCTGAGAATAAACACTAACTGTTCCTTCATCACCACCATCAATATACATTGAAGTACCATACTTATACAGAACTTGTGGTTCATCAATAAGTGGTGCCTGCTGACTACCAATTCTCATTTCATATTTAAATCTATAGAATGGATCTCCCATAGATGGTTCTGATAGTTTGTTCTCAATAACAAATGTATGAACAACTACCCAACGTGCTTTTCCACTTTCAATTGGAATATATGCATATAATCTTAGACCAATAGCACCATACCAACCAAACTCAATCTTATACATTGTGATTTCATCTGTTGTCAACAGATAACCACTCGGTCCATTACCATTTAAACTATCACCATTAAACTTCTCTCTGGGAAGAATAATTTCTTGAATACTATAAGTTCTACCGGCAATAAGTTTATTGTAATATTTTACTAAATCAATATCATCAACACCATCAACATCAGTAACACCAAGTTCTTGTCGTGTACTTGATGGTAAGTGTACATTAGATCTTCTTACAATATAGAAGTTTGCACCTTCTCTTCTAAATACATATTCATCAAAATCATTAAAGATACCCCATTCTGCATAATTACCTACAGTTTCTTTGGTCATTGTTGCTCTAGTACCAAATGTATAACCACTAATACGTCCTGGTTGATACCTAAATGCCTGTCTAGATTGCAGCAATGCATACTGACCCCCAACTAAACCATATCCAGGTCTAAAATCAAGAGGTCCAGGATCTCCACCAGAATCTGGATCGGCAGAAATCCATAATCGATTTAACCATTGTTCTTGATATGGATTTAAATAAGTTGCAGGTAGTGAAGGATCTACACCATTATTAGGTGTTCCAGATGGAATAGAACCAGCACCAATACTAGTATCAGTTCCAGTTCCTCTTAACACTGGTTGTGCAGAATCTATATACTCAAAATTAATTTTTTGATTACTTACTGGATCAGTTAAAGTACCCGCAACAATAAAATTCCACGTTTCTGTCCATATAGAAATCTGTCTATAATATGTGGTAGTGCTATTACCATAGAATTGATTACCATAAAATGTTGCATCATCCCAAATATTAATTGCAGGTAAAAATCTTGTCAATAAATCAGCATACTTTCTCTTATTTTCTCCTGTAGCAAGATCTTTTGCAATAGAGAACCTTTCATACAAAGTTTTTCCTAAACATAACCAGTTTTGCCATCTGTCCCAGTTAGTTTCATTAAATAATCCATTTGTATCATTACCGTCTGCATTAAATGATTGTGAAAGTGGTGGATATGGGAACGTATATGGAACTGGGAAAGAACTAATTCTTAATGCACCTTCATTACTAATCTCTTCTACTCTTGATTGATAGTGTGGTCCTTCTCTTTCAGTTTCTCTTTCACTCCAAACTACAGGACCAATGTTATCATTATCAGTATAATATACAAATTCATCTGGATCAAATCCATAGGTGGATACATTAGAGAACAGTCCCAACTGTGTCTCAGCACGATCAATACCTAATAGAGAAGTACTAACTTCTGACGCTGAAGGAAATACTTCTTCAACTTTAACTGTGCCTGTTCTCGTTAACGTTAATATTTTTTTAATTAATGATACAGGATTATCATCATCAAATCTAATTTCATTCGTTGGTTGCTTACTTAAAAAATAAGTTATAGTACGAGTTCCATTGGCCGCAATAACATCGTTAATCTCGTCAATGGTAAAAGATTCAATCTCACGACCATCAAGAGTACTTACAACAATTACTTCAGAATTATCTGGATCTATAGTTCCAGTGTCATTAATAAATCTAAAGTCAACCTGATTACTACTAACTATCCCAGAGGTATGAGTTGGTGCAGTAGTTCCAGCAGTATAGAATGAACCGTCATTAAAAGATCCAGCAATAACATCATATAAACGTATTGTTGCACCAGCAACAACATAGATTACCTGACCAAACTGATAGTTAGCACTTGACACAAATTCAGTTGCCCCATATCTAATATCTCTATAGATATCAGCACCTGTAGCAATTTCAATAGTATCTTTTTTTGAAATATACTTATATCCATCTTGAGGATTAGTAATTTCAACATATGGTGGAATATCTCCACCACCTGGAGCAGCACCTATTTGGCGTCGTCTTAAATCAAAACTCTCACCAAATAAAGTAAAATCAAAAACCTGCTTCTCTTCAGGTATTGTAGGAAGCACAACACCTAACGCCTTTTCTGACGTAAGTTCACTAGTAACAAATCCATCGACAAGAGCGACCAGCGGTTCCCCAGCACTATCTGTAAGTGGTGTTCCTTCAATATCTTGAAGGATTACAAATAATTCTCTCTGTGCTGCTGATCTAAATTTATATCCGATCTTAGTATCAAAGGAACTACCCGATAATACCGTTAGATCTTTTGTATTTGCTGGGGAATAAAATTCATTTAGAATTTCATTACCCTCATCATCATATACTTTACCAAAAGAAGGCGTTGATGTTACGGCCATTTATTATTGCTCCTCCCACGTAATAGCGGCATTAATTTCCGTTTCGGCAGCACTGCTGTCATATAATCTATTTACACTACCAACAATGAAGAGATTTTCGATCTCATCAGTAAGTGGGAATGAAAGATAATCTTTGTTATAATCAAAGAATTGTTGTAACGGGAATTGTTCTCCACTATTAGAAGGAGTGAATAATGTTGTAATTACTTGTCCTGTTCCTGGAATTGGAGTTCTCTGCTCATCACTGACTGCAATAGCAGATAATGATGTTAAAGGATCAGAAGTTGGAACGATAGTACTACCATCCAAACCACCTGCCTGGGGATTTGGTTCTCTAAACTCACCTGCTTTTAAGAAATCTCCAAAAATTACAATGTTTGCACTGAACTTATCATTAGTACTGAATAGATATGTGCCACTTGCATTTCTTTGAAGTAATCCAAACACTGTAAATATATTTCCATTATCTCCTTCATAGTAAGCACGGAAGTAACCATATGTAGAAGTTAAATTTTCAAGATATGGTTTAGATGTTCCAGGAATATTAGCACCAGCAAGTTCAGTTGCTCTACCAATAGATCCTACAGTAAGTCCATTACCATTAGTGTAAAGTGTTTGGAAATCACCATCAGAACCACCAGTTCCAGCATTGAGGTCTGGAGTTGTAGCACTTTTGGTCTGGAATAAAGGAGTTTTGATTAACTTAATCGTAGCAGGTTGATTTGAGTTACCAATAGACAATCTTGTAGGATATACCTGAATTCTATTTCTAACACCATTGACTTTAGATCTACAGTTTAAACCAACTAAAATATTAGGACGATCAAGAACCATAAAGAAGTTACCTGATTGTGCTGCAGAAATTGGTTTGCTTAAATAAATCTTATTACCATTCACCCATGCTACCTTGACATTTGGTTCTCTGTTAGGTGTAACAATAGTTGCACCCATATAGAATGTAGGGTCAATTACTGTAGGTCCATTAGTACTTGTTGCACCAGTAATATCGAGATATGGGAATGGATCAGAAGTATCTCCACCATCTCCATTATTCTCAGTAGTTTGAATGTTAAACCTCAATCTAGAACCATATACATCAGATGAATCTGATGTTGCATAGTTAAACAAACGAACAGTGCCACGGTCACCACCATCAATGTAGTATGAAGCACCATACTTAACAAGGAATTCTGAGTAAGAATTAGAATAACCAACAGTGTTATCTGTTCTTGTATCATTCTTATACCCATATGAATATTGAGTACCACCACCGTATACGTAATAGGAGATAGGTAGCGTCGGATTGCCCAGGGAAGCGACCTTTAACTGGTTCGATGCCCTCAGATGGTGTACACGTACCCAACGTGCCTCTCCAGAGTCCAGAGGGACGTATGCAAGGAATAGAGCACCAACAGCACCATACCATGAGAATTCAATCTTATACATGGTAACGTTCTCAGGATTGAGATTCCAACTAGATGCAGAAGATAAATCACTACCAGTACTTACATCTCTTACTGGTTGTCCTGGGAAATTTTGAGAACCTTGTGAATATACAACGTCAGAATAAAGAACATCTGTACCCAGTGCATCTGTACCTTCGGCAAGACCATGAACTTTTTCACCAGAGAATCTAGAACGTGGTACTCTATACTCATATACACCCCAGTGTGCTGGTTTGACATGATTGTAAACCCATTCTTTCAGTAGTTTATTATTAACATCATCAATTTGTTTTCTAATTGCATCAGCATTTGCTGAATTATTAAGAGGGATATCTGTGGAAACATATCCAATCTGATCTCCAACTAATGTGCCGTATCTATACCTATATGGGAAACATCCATATGGATTTAAACTAGTAATTGATTGAGGATCGCTATCAGTAGTTCCTGCATACTTAAAGTTTTTAGTATTGGGAAGAATGAATGGGGCAGGAGTTTTTACATATGGAGTGTTCTTCTTAAATGCAATACAATTAGCATCAGATCTTACAAATCTATGGGTGCTAGTGTCAGTAGATGGTACGTTTGCAAGAACCTGAACGGTAAAGTCATCATCATTTACGCGAGTAATTGGAATCCACTTGCCACTAACTGGGTCAGGTGATCTAGTATTTTGGGTTGCATTACCATTAGGATCAGCAGTACCGTCAAGATTATTGTTAAATGATCTTGGATATCTGTGCTCTGTGTTATGATTATCTTGATTACATGTAAAGACCAAAGAGTAATCATCAATCTTAATTAAATCACCTGTCTCTAAAGCATGACCATTAACAGTAATCTGCATAACACCACTGGTTGGATTATATACAATACCACCACCAGAACCATCACCAGTTACTTCATTAACTGTACCACTATCCGTCTCCAAACCTGCAGTTTGGTCTGGAGTTAATTTAAATGAAACTCTAGAACCACTACTCATCTCAATTGGAGTGATCTGTCTAGAGTCATAAATGTCTGCAACAGGTTGAATAAAATTATTGGTATCTCCTTTTGCTGCTCTGGTCAGTTTAATGCGGGAACCAAGAACGCTAGACACATAGTAGATACCACCATCAACTACTGAGTTTTCAACATTACTATTAGTACCAAATGTATTGTCTAGTTCTTGATCAGCTTGTTGCTTATTCTTATAAAGATAAATTCCAGATCCTTTTCTTAGACCCAATGATGTACATCTGCCGGTAAATGCAGATCCACTAGTACCACCCGTAAGGTCTGCATGAAAATGTACAACTGTAGATGTCTTTAGTGTAAACTGGAAAGTGTTACTTGTTACATTTTCAATTGGGAATGTATCTTCATCATCCTTTGCGGGATAAATTTTTGGTTTTGGATTATATGAACACTGAGTTTCAATACCAGATAGATGAATTCTATCATTCGCACCAATATTGTTTGTCCCTGTCGTTGTAATAAATGCGTATCCAAAATCATTACTGGTTGAATCAACAATGTAGTTAAAACCAGTGATGCTAAAAGAATCAGAAGAACCATCATCAGGAATATTATCATTTAAGTATTGCTTAATTTGTCCACCAGTGTTATAGGTGTTAGTTGCAGGATCAATACCAGAAACTGCTTGCTTACCAATCTGCAGTTGAATGGTTCTAGCATCAATTCTTCTTCTTACATAGAATACATCTGGGTCAAATGATTCAGGGAATGAAGTTTTTCCACTTCCGTTGAGTGTTACCGCATTATTGATTTGTACTCTTGTTCCTTCTAATGCCCAGGTAACATCACTCGAAAAAGTTACCGTAGCAACTCCAGTGATACCATTATATTCCCATCCAACAATATCAGTCGTATTATCAACATTAAGATTAACTTTCTTTACTATACCAGTGTTTAAATTGTATGCATCGGAAACGTTAAATCCTTCAAAGTTATCATCACCATATGGACTTGATGGATTATCATAGAATGATTTACCTACAAATACTTTAAGAGTGTTAGTTGATTTAGATGTTACTCTAAAAAGTGTCTGGGCATACTTGTTAGGATACAGTTTAGCACCAGTATTACATTTAAGTAAAATATCCTTTAAAGTGACACTATCACCCTCTACAAATCCATGATCACTAGTTGTGGTTACTTGACATACACCAGTAGTATTGTTATATGAAAAATCCTTGATATGCTTTTCATAAGGATCTAGAAGAATTTCTTCATCATCAGTGCCATTTTGATCTGAACCATCAGTACCACCCTGAGCAGAAATATAAATATCCCTCTTCTCTTTCAGAAGAGATTGATCAAACAAACCTCCATGAATGTTTAATAGACCGTCACGAAAGATAACTGCATCACCATGATAATCATAGAAGTCACCAGCAACCTCCATATTTCCATAATCTTCATATTGCTTATTGCCAAACTGTCTTGCATTTGTAATAATATCAGGATCATAAAAATAAGTTTTATTCTTCTGCCTAATCAATGATTGTGTTCTTCTTACACAGCAGAAATTATCACCACGACCTTCATTAATACTCTCATAATAGTATCCATCAAATTTATCAAATACACCATACTTCTTAACTGATGGATTTAATACTTGAACGTTATGTCCTGCAAGTAAATAAGATACACCATTATCCTGAATAGCACCATTAGGAAAATATGTTGCACTGATTGTTCTAGCAGTGGTATATGGAGCACGACCAAATTTAACACCAAAAGTACCAGCAGATACACGACCTGGTTGATACCTAAAGAATCTCTTAGACGTTAAAATGGAATGTTCGTTTGCTGGTGCTTCAACAAGAGCACCTGCTTCTGCAGGAACATGACCAAGACCCCAGTCCTGTGATCCTGGGAATCCTGTATATTCATTTCTTAATGATCCAGTTCCACCGGCAGGTAAAGTAATTGTTTGTTCAGGAACTGAAGTCCATTCCGATGGGTTAACATCATAAGTGTTAACATCAGCAAAGATACCTAGAGCAACTTCAGATCTTGGAATGCCAAGTAATGATAGTGCAACTTCTGATTGTTGTTTATTCTGTTCCTCGACAGGAATTGCTTCCTGGTCACTAGCGATAACAACCGGAATAGATTTTTCTGCCGGTTGTTGTCCAGTAGGAACTGGAGCAGTTCTGCCGACAACTACGACGGCAGAGTTATTGTTTACATTTGTATTTGTTGCCATGTGTTACTCTACTCCGATGATGCCCTTGGCGATAGTGTATGTACGTTTCTTCTTTATATATCCAGTAGCGTTAGGGTCAATTGTAATTGGACCACCATTGTTATTGGCATTGTATGTATTAAAATCAGTGCTAAACAATACCATATGCCATGCTTGATTTATAAAGATAGTATTACGAATTTCGAGATCTGAAGGTAAACTGTAACCAGTCAAAGGATCATGCTCTTGTAAGGTTACAATATCTCCTCTTGTAAATTCAGCAATTGTATCAGATGTTACTTTGATAGTATATTGCTGAGATGGTTGGTCATAACTGACAACCCCGGTAATATTATAATTATCGGGTTCACCAATATTTATTTCCTCTTCAGCATTAACATAATAAATTATGTAGTTATAGTTGATACCAACATTACCAGCAATGCTTCTATAAGGAATTGATGCTAATGTATTTGCATTGCCTGGAATTTGTATCTGAACTCCTCCATTTAATGCATCATAAACTTGAACTTCAAGAACAGATCTTGGAATTCCACCACTAACATATGTTAATGGTGAAGGTGCTAAAGTTTCATTACCATTATTATCAACCGTTACAGTATACACAAAAGAATTAAATGTTGTACTGGTAAAGTTCTTAACAACATTTTCCTCAACATAAGTAAATTTAACAGGACCATTAGAACCAGTTCCTGTTGTCTTATAGCACTTAAGATTAATACTGCTAAAATCAGAGTCATAAATGTCAGTGGTTGGAATCCACTCATCATCAGGACCAAGAATTAAGTTATTTTCAGTATTAGCACTTCTAGTACCAAAAATTCTAAGTCCTGTACCACAATTTCTAATGATGCAAGAATTGAATGCAACAACTTCTGTTGTCGTAATATCTACAGGACCAGGATTATTAATAAATGCACTATCAGATACTTTTAAAATAATAGTATCTGTTGCTTGCAATGGATTATCGGAAGTTCTATATGTAATTGAATTATCACTAACAAAACAATTTTGAATAGAAACTCTTTCACTATTTGCTACCCATACACCATCACCAAGTGAACGTTTTATATCTATAGCAGATAACGATAAATTCTTAATTCCATCTGCATATACTAAAGCATTACTATCAGGAGATCCACTGTTCCCTAATCTAATATTATTAGAATAATTGCCATCGACGACTATGTTTTGAATAGTAATATTCTCAACAGGTTGAGAAAGTGTTTCAGATGGGTTACCCGAAATATTTGATCCTTTTCTTAACCATAATGCTGCATATAATCTACTACTTTCACCACTAGATACTCTCTGTCTATTAGTATCAAAGAATTGCTTTTTAATAATCGTAGATTTACCTGCACCATTGAGAGAGAAATTTGAAGGAATTTCTAATCTCTTGACTAAGTAAGTGCCACCAGTTAAGTAAAGTGAATCTAATCCTTTGTCAATAACATCAGCAATAACAGTTTGAATTGCTAATGTATCATCATGTACAAATTGTACTCCACCACCAGAAAGATCAATATTACTAGTCAATGATGTATCTACTGCATCATAAAGTGGAGTTCCAGTTGGAGCAAGAGTTACTTGCTTAGTAATATAATCTATAGAATCTACAACTCTTTCAATAAATCCAGGAATTGCTCTTGCAGAGGGAACTGCACTCGGAACAACAGTAGTAGGGAATGATTTAAGTGGGAGAAACTTACTATTAATAGTTGCATCAGAATTTAATTCTCCCCATACACATCTATCATATGGTCCATAATCTTTATATGTAATAGGACCTAAATTAATATCAGAACCGATATCTCGTTGAGAAAGAATAGAAATCAGGTTTATATTACCATTATGAACCGATGGTGCGAGGTTATTATCTTCAGAATCTGTTACAACAGTATTAATATTATTATGATATCTGTAAATTAAGATAGAATGATTAGCATCGGGTCTAAAAACAACTACACTATTAAATCTCTGCTCATTGAATGAATCTAGAGGGAAGTTCCCAATTACATTTGGAGTTGTACCAGAACCAGCATGTTTTAGTTGATGGAATGAAGAAATTACTCCAGTATTTACATTCATAATACGTGCATAGTATGTGTATTGCACACCACCACCAGTACCACCTACCGCACTAGTTACCTGTGAACTTTGATCAATACTATCTGTCCACTGATTGTAAATAGTAGAGGAATCAGAATTTGTATAATCATATTGTGTAATATTTCTAGTGTTTATACCAAACACTTTAATAGTTTGACCAATTCTCCATGTGCCAATATTTTGTTCAACTGTATCACCATCTAAGAAATCATCAGCAGTCAGGTTTAGTTTTCCATCACCATCAATAGCAATACCAGTTGTTCTATAAATTGTACTATCACCAGAAACACCAAAGGCAGCAAGGTTGTTAACATCACCAGTATTTTGGGTGAAATACTCAAGTGCAGTACCTGCTTCATTAACTCTCAGTAACTGTTCTGGAAGACCGCCAGTTGAAATACCAGTACCACCCTTATTAAGTGGAATAGTAGGAAGATCTGTCGTTTGAAGATTTTGATAACTTAGAGCACGAATCGATCCACCAACATCTAACATTGCCTGAGGATCAGCAACGTTAACACCTACTCTATTCTCGTTGTCTGGATATGCCTGACTAAATCCATTAACTGATCTTACATGAATTACATCATCACCACCACTTTTAATCTTAATAACATTCTCAGAACCACCAACTGTTAAAGATCCATCTGGGGGAGAATAACCTAAGATATCAGAATAATTTGCCTCTGCAGTGAGAATCTTAACTACATTAGCACCAAGAGAAATCTGAGTACCAGAACTTGTATTAGTTAATGATAATAAAGAAGCACTATTAACAGAGAATTGCAAAGTTTCAGGTGTTCCTACTCTAGAAATACCTGTAGAATTACCATCCCCGAAATAAATTGACGGTAAGATTACTGTACCATCGTTAACTTTTAACCTAGGTGTGCTAACTTGTGTAGAATTATCTGATAACGTAATATCACCAGACGTTAATGATATTCCACCTACCCCAATATCTAAAGCATTTAAATCATTTGAAGGAGCATTCAGTGTTAATTTATTTCCACTCGCACTGAAATAATTTGCTCCTGAACCAACCCTAATATTTAAGGTGGACTCTAGTGTGATTGGTTGATTGCCAGTGTCAGGAGTTCCAGTTGCGTTTAAATATTGGGTATCAAATTTACCCTCAGTTATAGTGGAATCCTTAATAACACTTGACGTAATTCTAGTTAATGCCATTCTGTGCTTTTACCCTATGTTTTATTTATTAGTTAGCGAGACAGCGAATGTCAATTCTACCATCAACTGCAATAGAACCATTAAAGTATAAGTATGTGCCATCAAAATGATAATCAAAATATGGTTGCTGAATTACTCCATTAACATAAACTATCATACTTCTAGTATTAAAATCGGCAAGATTACCAATTCCACCAACATCAGCATCTCTTGCTGATCCACTTACATGAGGAGTATCAACAGATGCACCATAATAAAGAAAGTCCACTAACTGATTAGTCATCCTATGACCAAAGGAACGAGTAATTACACCATTTGAACCACTTACTTGAGTACTACCCTGATAAACAGCAACGTCAATAGTTAACTGAGAACCAGCACCAAGAGTAGTTATAGTATCTTGGTTGTTGGTAGTATTCGCAACGCTCTTAATTAAAATTGTTGTTGAGAATGCTTTCTTAGACAATCCATAAGATGCACCAACAGGGATGTTAACATTACCAACTTTATCAACGTTGAATACGCTATTGCCACCTACTTTAGCATCGATAATTCTAGATTCAGGTGCTCCTACTGGTGCTCCTGCAATATCAATTTCAAGTGGTCTATATTCTAGAGTAGATCCTGACCAAGTTTGAGAAATATGCAATCTAGATTGCTTACTGACACTAATACCTGGTTGACTTCCAGTAAGTCCTACACCAATATCAAGATTTGTACCAATTCTTTGGTTAGTAGTTACATCTAAATCATAATTTGTATTGATATTAGCAATGCCAATGTCAGAACCAATATTTAAGGTATAATTACTTCCATCCTTATAACTATGAATCTTCTCAACACCGATAATTCCCTGCTCTCTCCACTCATTATCTTCAGTGTAAATCCAACCACGGTTACCACCATTCAGTGGATTAGTATTTAATACGGTATCACCCAATATATTGCTAGTAAGAGCATCAACAGAATCACGGTTAATAATTTTAGTTACAATACCATCAGGATTTCTAATCTTAATAGCACTGAAGAAATTATCTTCAGAATCAAACGTAGTGTCTTTGAGGAACGTTACAGGACCCTGGAATGTAGAAGTAATAGTATTACCAGAACCACCAATTACAGTGAGGTTATCCTTAAGAGTCAAAGAGTTAAGTTCACTGATTTCATTACTGGTAGTTTTACCCGTAACAGCATTGATGACAGTGTTACCAATATAAAGATCACCCTGAGAGTTAAGACCTGAATAGAATGCAATACCACCCTGCTCTTTAAGTGACTGCGAGTACTTAACTTCAGCATTAGTAAGTACTTTATTTTGTTTGATTGGGAAAGCAGTAGAATAGTTACCAGGACCAAAACCAACATATTCAAATGTATGATTACCTGATCTAATGGTAGATGGTCTACGAAGTTCTACCTCAATTGCATCCGTGGGTCTTCGTGGATTAATTGGAATCTTTCTAACTTCACCAGTACCAATACCAGTTTGTATGTTTGTGCTGATTAAATCATGTGCCTCAGAATTACCATTAACAATGTAACTATGATCAACACTAGATGATGCACTTAATTTACCTGACCAATCCCACTCAAGTTCATTATTTAAATATTCATCAAAGAAGTAAGAAAGAGATTCTTTAGTAATACTGAATGAATTATTTAAAGATTGATCATTATTGTCTAATCCATTAGTAGTGTTAACAACACCAATTGTAATTGGATCTGCAATAGAATCTGCAATAATTGGATCATTTATAATATTATTAATATCAATTTCTGGATAGATATTATCAATATTCTGACTAAGTTTGAAGGTATTTCCAGGAAGAACGTTTGTACTTACTGGAATAGAACCCTTAAGAACAGTTAAGTAGTAAACACCAGGAACTTCTGGTATTGTTGTCGTTGCTTTTTTAAATGGAGTTACTTCTTCAACTTCATAAACATAGTAAACATCATTATAATCATGACCAGAAATTCTATTGTATTTTATATCTTCATCTGCAGGAGTTGTTGAAGTAATGCTATTAAGATTACCCGGAGTTGTATCACTTCCAAGTGCCTGTACAATAATATCAACTAAAGTAAATGCAGCATCTCTTACATTAGTACAACCACCAAATACATTAATTAGTTGCTCCTCACTAGAAATTGTTTGAGGATTAATAACATTTGGAAGACCGTAGTTATTAGAGTTATTACCACTGGTATTATTATTTTCAATGCTTCCAATAGATGGAGTATTTACTGGACTACCAGTAACACCATTGTTAATAACATATGTCATTAACTGCTTGAGATAGTTGTCAAGAATATTTACTGTCTCATCTCTTTCACCTTGAATACCATTAGCACCAGCACCTGTTCCAGTAATGTAATTGTTTGCTGCTGAAAAAACTTGATCGTTTCCACCATAACGTAAGTTATATGCAACTGCCTCAATAATATTAACTAAGTCATCAATACATGACAATCTTTCGCTTGCAAGATTAAGTTCACTGTTACCAACATTGTCGTTAATCCATCTTGCAACTGCCTCATGTGCAAGGAAATACTTATTAAGCAGCAGGAGGTTTGCACCATCAGTAAATCTATCACCCCTTCCAAGAATATCTTGACCTCTCTTAACTTGGAGAACATAACCTCGTTGTGGGAATGAAGGTGACGGATCGGTTGGAGATCCACTTACCGATTGTGTTACATAGCGCAATCTATAAATCTTATCATCATCAACTCTTTCATCAACAATTCTCTTAATATATGATGTAGGCGTGACCTCAATTTTATTTAAACCATACTTAGTATTACCATTAATAGCAGTGTAAATTTGATTTGTTGAACTATCTACATTAATATACCATCCACCTGCTGTATTTGTTTGGGGGTTGGTAGAATCATAATCAAAAACATTTCCTAGTGAAGGAGTAATTTCTGCATATCTTTCACTGGTGGCAGTTGCACTTGAAGTTTCATATAAAGGCACATAAATATTATCCTTAATAGTAGATCCATCTTTATCAAGAACTCTACTACCAACAGTGAATTTGCCAACTTTTCTCAGTAATCCATTACCAATAGTCAGAACACAATCTAAACCAACACCATCAACAGCATTAGTTGGGATAGTAACAATATCCCCTGGTTGGAATGTTCCATAACCACCTGAGAAAGTTGCACTAGTTACAACTCCATTAGTTGCACTTAAAATAATCGTTCTATTTTGTCCGGTAGAATCCTTAACAGTAACATTTCCTGATGTAAAATTAGATCCACCACTAGTGATTGCTAAGAAATCATCTCTACCTGAGAGATAAATTCTTGAAGAAGAATTTGCAACACCATATGCTTGTGTTTTTAAGGTGTCAATAGATTCATAGTAACTATTAGAAAGAGTAGATTCTACATTTCTTGGTGGAATGATATGTGTAATTTTACCAAGAGCATCTTTCTTAAATGCTTGGTCACTAAATCCAATGGATCTCATCGAATTCATACCAAAATTACTGTTTGAGTTGGTGATACTCATGTCACCGCCGTCTTCAGCAATAAAGTGATCTGCGTAACCAACAGCAAAAACAGAAACTGCTTGAATTACAGCACGATTAGATGCCTTTACATGGTAACTTCTCTGTTTAGGGTTGTAAATTGCTTCTGCATCTGTATGCAAAGAGTCATTACCACTTTGAGTAACAAAAGTAGTGCCATTATACTTAAGAAATGCACTGTCATCTTTTTGAAGGCTAATCCCCGTATATTGAGCTACGACCATGCTACGGAATCCAGTTGCTCTGGAACCGTCAGCGTGCATCCCACAGATCCCATAGGTGGATCTAAGTGATACGTTAAAAATATATGGTGATGCAGATTCAACGGTATCAATTTCAACCTGAACATCAGCAGATGGTGAAGCATACTCAACCTGCATTCCATTAGTTGAAGTATCACTATCTCCTGGTGATGATGCTTCTAAAGTATCAAGTTGCGTAACTGAAGAAGAAGGAAGAGTATAAGTAAACTCACTCCCACTATTGACAGTAGTAACTTGCCTTTGTCCAATATAATATGCGTTGGCATTGTTGTCAGCACTAACTGCTCCTCTAACTGCAACAAAATTACCGGCAGTAATTTCAAGTTCTTGAGAAAGAGTTATAGTTACAATACTATTATTTCTAGTTACTTTAGTAACAGATACCTGATCTGCTAATGCACCAACAATTCTATTCTCTTGAATTTTTGCTTCAATTTTTTCACTAGAGATAACAGAAATTACATCAGATACTTTTCTGTAAAATGTTTTAAGATCGTGTAATGATGCATATTCAAATACAGTCAATTTAGTATGACTAAATTGTAAATCATCAACCAAAGACCATGTTGGTTCTGGTTTTACTGTAGTAGATTTATATACACCTGATGGATCACCATCAAAAATTGAGAACTGCCAGAAGTAGCAACCACCAGTAATTCTGAATAAGGCAGTTCTACTATTATCATCTTCATAAGGAAGATCAATAACTATTCCAGCACCAATATTAGTTCCATTGCCAACGTCTGTTAAGAGATAATTATGAGGTTTGGAAATTTCAACAGCGATAGAAGAACTACCAGTTTGAGTAGAAATACCAGTAATTACTGTCCCTTCCTGAATTTTCAGTCCAGTATTTACTGCAGTAATATTACCTGACCCAGATGATCCAGGTACAAAAGTATGAGCTGAAGTTTCTGAAGAAGTTCCTACGTTAACAGTAATTGTTCCACCTGCGTCGTCTACTGATTGAATACTAATAGTAGTATCAGATGCAGGGTCTGTATTACGAGGATATGTTACTATAGAATTACCACCATCAGATAAACAAGTAAATGCAAGAGAATTGTCTGCAATACGAATACTATTGTCTGTAGTTAATCCGTGTAATGATCCAATATTAAGAATTAACTCACCAGTTGCTGGATCATACTGAGTGCCTGCACCTGCAGTAAATGTATTGCTAATTGAATATCCAGCAACACCCTTCTTAAATATAGATCCAATAATAACATCATTAATGTTATTAACACCATCAGGACCGTTTGAAACACCCGTAATAGTTAACTCATTACGGTTAGTATCCGATGCTGTAAAACTAATCGTAGTTGTACCAGTTACATCATTTGTTCCACCATTAGGAACAAATTTTGGTCTAATCTTTGTTTTTCTAAGGTCCATGCCGACCAAAGAAACACCTCTAGGAATAATCAGTCCACCACGGACTGAGTTAGTAATTTTATAAAGATCTGCATACTGTCTAGTCGTATCAGACCAACCATATTGCCCAGAGACAGGACCAGCAGAGAATGGAACTGCTGATAAAGCACCAACATAATTTGAATTTCCATCAATTGCGTAAGCATAAGATCCTGGACGGTTATCAACAATATGATCACCAGGATACAACATAATTGTAAACTGGTCAAATTTATCGTCAGCATTACCTGCGCTGACGTATGAATACCTTGCTACCTCAAGAACTGCTCTTGCGATTGTCTTAAAGGGTCTTAAAGGCGAGTTTCCTTTATTGTCAATTGCATCCGTCGAATCAAAGTCATCGGGATTGACGTAAATAATTCTTCCTTCAACGGAAGATATAATGTTCTGCAGTCGGGTTAGTGCCATTAAGTCGTCCTAGTATAACACAGATCTATTTCTTAGTTTTATTTATACTCTTTACGAACCTTCTTTACGGACTTCAATTCAGTTTTAATATTTTGATAAGCACACTCGGCATCAATTTTACCTGCAAACTCCATTGCACAGATGATTTCTACCTTTTTACCAAATCCACTCAATGCTCTGTCAAATCCGTCGTGTTTGGAATACATGTTTCTATTGCATTTATTGTATCTAGGTACATATCATATGGAACCATAACAGCATTATGTTTACCATCAGTCACACCTATGATAGAACCTTCTTCCACACGTGCGATCAATTCATCCCAATGCTCTTGCCAGTATTCAATAGTGTAAGTTTCCATAATAGTACTAAGAAGGTTTGTTATACTCTTTCTTAGTTTTGAAGTAGAGTTTATAGTATGGTCTTTTCATTTCGTCAAGGATTTTCATGTCCTCCTCAAAACCCATATATTTACAGAGTTGATAGGACCCCTCCAACTCACTAATCAATCTTAGTATGTTAGCAGGATGCCTTTCAAGTCCACCAAAATCATATTTACTCATGCTGGTGGGAGTTCAGAAATTTCATCTAATTCTACTGGAAATAATAATGGATGGAGTTCTTCCATCATAAGATACTCACTGTTCTTTGTCAATTGCTCAACATCGATAGCATCTTCAGATCCTGCCATTGCTTTTACGTAAGGATCCTCTCTCTCTGTTTCTGAAATGTCATCATAAATAAATGGCATTCCATTTAAGTAGTAGACAAGTACAATTCCTATGTAATTAACGTGTCTGTAGTCACATCTTAATTTGTACATTTCTTTAATAGGAGCGGGGGGACTTGAACCCCCACGACTTATATAGTCAGCGGATTTTAAGTCCGATACGTCTACCGATTCCGTCACGCTCCCAAGAAATAGATTAGAATTTAGAAATCATAATTGACTTCAAATCGTTCTGAATTTTCACGTACCAAACCCAAAACCTGCTGAAACTCATCAGGTGTTCTACAATCAACGCTTAACTCTCTACCTAGATCAGAATGAAGTGTAATTACCCGTTTGGTAATACTCACCTCTACCCTGCAAACAGATTCGTCAGTAAACATAGTGTATGTGCTTTTGTGAACTTTGTAAGTATACCATGAGGATTGGTCGTTGTCAACCCCCCCTTAGTTAAGGTACACTCCTGTGAGACAATCAACATCAAGGAACGGACCACCAGCAAACAGATTCATGGTTCCCAGGGTGGCAACGGTACTGATGTTGCCAAGAGCAGTGGTATGGTTAATAGCACCAGTTGCTACCATTACATTAAATGCTGGTTCAGTGGGTGCTAGAGGACCCGTAGGGACCGCTGTAGGAGATCCTATCACTCTTAGACCAGTAATGGCGTAATTAACTTTACCATTAACTACAAAGTCCAAATTGCTGAGTGTAGTGCATCGAATATGACCCAGTGAATTGAAAATCATATCACCTGCTGATCTAATTTCCATAGTACCACCAGGACTTGTTTGCTCAATGATATATGTTCCAGCAAATGAATCACGCATCACACCACCAGGTTTCAAATCTCTTTGCATATTGGTGGCAGTTGTAACAGATTTACCTGCAGAACACTTATGGTCTCCAGAAATATTCTCACCAAGTTCAGAGTAATTATATAACGAAGCACCCTTAACAGTTAAATTATCCTCACCATTGATGGTGGTATAACGATTGCCCTTAACATTAGTATGCATGTCACCTTCAATGTCCATATGGACATTACCGGTAACATTAAGAACAAACCTATCATTTTTACTAGGATCTTCAATATCCATTGTTGATCCGTTTTTAATGTTAATATGCCTTGCAGCAATTATATTAACATCTCTTACCGGAGTATGTAATTGGATGTCACCGTTGGCAAACATTTTAATGTATGCACCAGTAGTTCCATGCCTGAAGTTAATATACTCATTATCCTCAGTTTCATTAAACTCCCACTTATGTCCACAAGCAAATGTTTTTGCTTTGTTATAAGGATACTTTACTGCTCCATTTTCTTGAGTTTTTTTAATGCTGTCTGCTGCCTCAATAGCAGCATCAGACATACCATTCTTTTTTGCTAGTTCTTTATCAAAATTAGGCATCAATAATCTCCAGGGAATCCTACACAATCAATAATGTCGCGATAATCATCAAACAAATTGAGATAATCTTTAGCGTCTTTTCTAGGAATGTATCTTAGAACTGGTTGAATTTTTACTCTACGTTGATCACTAGAATCAATATTTGAATTAGTACATGCCATATACATTTTAGGCGGTGATGTAAACCCAAATCCTTCTTTAATTACTTTGATAGAAATTAATCTTCCATTTACAATAACTGGTTCTAATTCAGGTAAAACTACATTAGTTCCCTCATCTTTACCAGGTTCAACAATAATACCACAAGTACCATCTAAATTTTCACCCGCATTGAGAACTTGTGGAGGATTATTAGGAGTAATAATTCCTATCCAATACGGATTTTCAGCATAGATTCCATAGATTCTATCATAATCTGGTTCTCCAGTGCCATTATTAGTACTGTCTCCAGTGCCATTATTAGTACTGTCTCCAGTGCCATTATTAGTACTGTCTCCAGTGCCATTGGTGCCAGATCCAGTACCATCTTGATTACCAATTAGAGGAATTCTAGGATTTAAATTTGATCCATCAAAATACGGATACCCTCCTCCACCATTTATTACAATAAGATCTTCAATTTTTCCATTTTTAATAATTGGTTTAAGTTCAGCACCTGATCCCCAATCTCTATAAGGTTTTACTGAAATTTTTACTCCAGGAGAAATATCAACCCCAGGATTTGTAATTTTTGCACCGATAATTTTTCCCTTACTATTAATAACTGGAATTGCTCTTGGATACTTAGAACCCTTTGAATAAGTTCCAGGAAACGGACCAGGAAAATCTCCAACAGCAGCATCAAACTTATATTTAAGACCAGTAAATACAAGTTCTGGAATGGCAGGAAATGTAAACTTATTAGATTTAGAACAATTTAATGTTCCTTTTGATACATTACCATCGCTATCAATGATTTGAGTATTCTCAAATGTAGACAGGAAAGAATCACTTCCAAATAATCCAATTTTAGCATCATTTGGAAGATTTCCAAATGTTTCAATTCTATTCATAAAACTACCAACAGAATTGTCACTACTTTCACCTTCTTTAGTTGTATATTCACCAATACCAAGAATACAGGAAAGTTGACCATCACAAAATAGAGCAACTAATTCACCAATTTTGCTTAACCAACTTCCACCCCAATCTCCATACTGAGAAATAAGTGAAGTTACATTGCTTAAAGCACCAAGTGCTGAACCAACCAAATCACTAATTTTTGATGTAATACCAGAAATAATATCCTGGACCATACAAAATGCACTGTTTACAGCGTCGTCAATAATCCCAGTAACAATGTCTAGAATTAAGTTTAATAACTCCTCTAAGATAGTTCCAAAAATACATTTAAAAATTTCAATGAATACATCACCTAGTTTATTAGCACCCCAAATAATTTCTGAATCTTTTGTGGGTTTAAGTGCTAATGCAGTAGTAATTGGTGTAATAATAAATTGTTGAAAATACTTTTTAAACTCACTAAGAATTAATTGTTTAATATCCCCAAGAATACCACTTGCTGCTGCTGCTAATCTACTAACATATGTTTGAATAATACCAGCAGTTTCAACAATATTGCCAGTTAGTTTATTTACAAAAACCCCACCAATCTTTTCATTCTTTCCTGTAAATTGAAAAAGATCGTTTAAAATTTTAGCAAAGTCACCTTCTGGTCTAGGACCACATTTGCCATTTGAAACAGTAAAAGTTTGTCTTTCATTACTTTCCTGTTCTTTATCATTGGCACTAAATGTTCCGGTGTTTTCGCCCCGATTTGACTGACCATGACCACCCGAAGATGCTTTATTGTTTTTTACCTTTTCTGGGTGTGTCGCAGCATGATCATTTGAAAGACCCTTATCCGATACTCTATCAGTATAAGTTTGTTGTCTTTTATCTACAATTCCGATAGAACCCATCACAAGAGGTTGTTGAGCACTTTCACCATCCATGAAAGTTCCAAGCACCCACATACCATTTTCAAGACCATGAACTACACCAGCAGAATGTCTACTAATGGTCTCAGTTGTTGGCATTAAAACGGTTGCCCAAGGAAGATCAAGAGATTTGAGTTGAGATCTACTTCTAGTGTGATATCCCATAATCCTAACCTTAACTCGGTTAGATTCTTGATAATCTACACACTCATCTCCTGTAATGGTTTTATCACCATCACACTCAACTTGACCCACCCAGAGACGATTACCTTGCGCTCCAAACCAGTAATTAGATTCTAATGTAGGGGCAGCACCTAACATACGCTATCAATCCTCGTAAATTCTACATTCGTCTGCGTCTGGTTCCATTTCACAAAACAATTCTAAAGGTGAGGGATCATGATGATCTCCTGCCTCAATTTCTTGTTTGTGATTTTGTGCATAAATTTCAAGTTCTTGTAATTCACCCTCAATGTGACGACGTTGATTAGGTGAAGTCATAGGATTGTCAAGAATCTCCTTATCCTTGGCAATGTGTGCTTCGATGTTTTCCATTTTTATACTCCGAATGAATCTCGTACTAAAGTTAGTTTGGTTGTTAACTTGTCCTCAGATTTTGAAAAAATATGAGTTAAGTCGAAGATAACATAGCGTCCACTGTAGGTTTTGTCAACCTTTCCATCAGCACCTGAAAACTCAATGTTGATAACCTCACCTGCGTTGATTGCCATGTTTCCATAAACGTTTGCAGTTAGGATAGTATTTGAGAAAACTCCCATTCTTTGAATAGATTGAGAAATGGTTTCTTTAAATAACATTTTACTTTCAGTGTTCTTCTCAGAACCAGGTTCTAAGAACAAATCATCATTATATGAAACCGCCATGGTACGTGTAGGACGATCATCCAATACATCACTATATAGTTGCGGCAATTCATTGTTTTCTGCAACTTTTTTCCATTTAGGATAATTTTCTTTCAATGTATATGGTTCACTAATCACTTCACAGTTTACCGTATCAAAAAAATCTACAGTTCCTGAAAAGAATCCTCTATCAAAATCTGCCATCATATTCACTGCTTTAGGAAATGCAGGACTATTTAATCTAAAAACTTCATCAGTTCCACTTAGTCCAGTACCAGTAGTATATGTAAATTGAGATGCCGGTTGACTCGCAATAGAATCAATTGATTTAAAGTAATATCCTTTGTAAGATTCCCAGAACAAATATCCAGCACTTACATATTTTCCACCTGCTGCAGTAGTTTTTTGATCCTTGGAAATATATTTGTTTCTACACCATACTAAAATATCATATGGTCTAGACATTGGTGGAACAAATGTTAACTTGTTCAAACTAGAAGAAACATTATCTAAATATTGCTTTTTAGTTTTTAAAAAGTTTCCAAGAATATCTTGAACTAAATCTGATGCCGGAATTGCATTATACTTTTTGCAAACTCTTTGTTGTGCTGATTCTAATGCATCCTTTCTACACAACTCAAGAACTACAACTTTACCTGTATCAATTACTTGCTTATCATGTATTTGATACACATATAAAGGTCCATTCATTGACTCCTCAGTGAATTCATATTTTACATTAGTAAGATTATCTTGAACAATAAGTTCAACCTTTTCCATACCAACAAGAACATCACTTAATTGGTTTGTAGTATCACCAATTTGCAAAGTAACAGAAATAAATTGATTTAATAATCCCTCTCTATATTCAAATTGCAATATAGAAGATTTATCAATAAAAACTCTATTTTTATTTTGAGGATCATCTACCTCGGCAAACGTAATAGATACTCCTAATATTCTAAAATTCTTAAGAAGAAGTGGTGCTGACATTCCATCAGACATATCAATAACCTCCTGGTTGTAACATAGGGTCACTGCCTATCGGCGTAGTAGTTCTTGGTTTATTAACTTTTTGTGTTGGCGAAGCAACTGTAGGAGTTCCACCTATTAAATTCTTAATTGTCTCCATTGGATTGAATTGTCTCTTTGGATCGGGTTCAGGGGGTGTTTTATCTATTGGGGTAGAAGGTTTCATCTTATCATTATACCAACTCATATCCTCTGAAGTTGGAGTTAGTCCAGACACTTTTGGTGGTTCGGGTGTTGGTGTCCTCAGTGATTGGTCATATACTTCTCTAAGTTTTGAAGCAGATTTTACTGGTTGTCCATAATAACTAGCACCACCATGAGCAGAACTAGGAAATGATGCAATTTCTGGTGCCATTCGATCAAGAACATTTGTACTTAATCCTTCTTTCGCTAAAAGTTCAGGCGTAACTTTTCTATATGATGCAGTTCTGTCTAAGAACATTTTATCTTGCATCTCATTCGTAAATAAAGTATCACCAGACAATTTCATACTTCTTTGAATATCTCGTAAAGTATCTGGCATGAACTGATATCTACCTGTAGCAAAAGATCCAGGAGAATATCCTGCACTTCTACCTTTCACTTGTCCAGACATCATCATAGCATGAACTTCATCAATAGTCAATTCACCCTTTTCAAGTTCAGGAATTACTTGTCCCCCAAAAATTGTTCCATAACTTTTTGTCGTTCCTTCTGAAAAAGCGATTGCATCGAGAAGAGCACGCTGTTCCTTTGTCCCAACACCTGTAGATGTACTCAAATTACTGTTTAATGGTGATGGACCAAAGGCAGGACCATAATATTCACCCCCACCTGCACCAGAAACAACAGGAGTTTGTGGTGATGCTTGAGCAGAACCTCCAAGCAAAGAATTTAATATATTATCAATAAATGATTTAATCTTATCAAATATATTTTTAGATTTAGTTTTTAAATTAAAATTACCTAAACCACTTTTAGACGTAATACCTGTAAACAAACTCTTAATTTCTGAATTTGCATCCTCTGGTAAAATTGAAGTAAATGGTTGAAGAATACTATTAGCAAGATTTAATATACCTAGAGTTGCTACTTTTTGAGGAACAGTAATAGACGATCTAAGTGGTTTTGTAAGTTTTTGAACACCGGATCCAACAGGAGGAATATCTGTAATTGGTTTAAGTGGTTTCTTTACACCTCTAGTAAATTTACCTCCATCAAATGCACGACGAACTGGTATACTTAAAGGTGTCTCACCATATTTTTTACCCTTACTATCTGGTGAAGGTACATAATCAAAACCAGTTTGTGGAGTTCTTGATCCATCTCTTATAGATGGTTCATAATCAAAACCAGTTTGTGGAGTTCTTGATCCATCTCTTATAGATGGTTCATTTGATTCTTCACGTGAACGACGAACTGATATACTTAAAGGTGCCTTATCATATTTTTTACCCTTACTATCTTGTGAAGGTACATAATCAAAACCAGTTTGTGGAGTTCGTGATCCATCTCTTACAGATGGTTCATTTGATTCTTCACGTGAACGAAAAATATCTCCCCAAAAACTAGAAAATGCTTCTGCTTCACTTTCAGGAGTTCGTGATCCATCTCTTACAGATGGTTCTGCAGAATCTTCTGCTTTAGGAATAAACCAATTGAAAAATTTAGTAACTGGATCATCTTCTTCACCTTCACCTGGATCAGGAATAATACCAAGTGGATCCCATATTTGATTTCTTGGACCTTTTGTATCTTTAGTTAAGTAATCCTCAACAGCATCTAATATCAAAGGTAATGCAAGTGCTGATAATGCTGCACTAAGACCAGCAATTCCTGCTTTTTTGAATGGACCCAGCAGGAAATCTAAAAGACCTCCCAATGCACTTTCTTCCTTTTCTCCTTCCCCTACAGCAGAAGTATTTGAATCTCCTGGATCTGGTTTAATCTGCTCAAGTTCTTTTTCTCGTTTTCTTGCTGCTAATCTGGTAGTTAACTTTTTATCAATACTTTTCTTAAATTCAAATCTTGCTTTATCAATTTTATACATGTTATAGAGTGCTTCTCGCGTCTCCATAACATTAATTTTAATCTCAGATAATTGCTCACTGAGACCCATACTTTCAGAAGATAAAACCTTTCGATCAAACTTCTTTTTACCTCTAGTTTTTCTTCTCTTAGATGGAGTGGGTTGAGGAAGAGGTTCTTTTCTAATTTGATCAAGAACATCATCAATTTTATTTCCAAGTTGATCTTGAACTTCATCTTCCCAAGGATCTTCTACTTGAGATTCAGTTTTCTTAGCAGGTTCTTTTTTCTCAGGAGGTTCTTTTGGTCCCTGCATTGCTTCAGGACCAATTGGATTCTCATATTGAAACTTACCCTTCGCCTCTTGTTCTGTTTTCTTCTTAAAATCTTCAAATCTTTTCTTATCTGCTGCAATGAGTTCATCAATTGCATCCATGATCGCATCAGAAGTTTCTTCTAATGCTTCCTTTGTCTTCTGTTCTGTTTTCTCAATAAAATCATCTACATTTTTATCTTCAGGTTTATATACAGAAACTTTTTCACTTTTTTTAGTAGTAACAATTTTATTATTACTAATAATTTTATCCTTCCTTTCGGATGCCATGCTCTCTGCCATCGCATGAAGTTCAGTATTATTCCTCCCCTGAACAAGTTGACTATCAAGTTCACTCGACTCTTTATCACTCAAAGAGTTATAATACTTAGAAATAAGACCAATCTGCTCATCAGTAAGTTGATCAGCAAGTTTCTTACCAAGTTTAACTTCGTATGACTTTCTTAATATTTTAGGATCCCTTTTCCTTGCCATTTATCAACCTCCAATAAGAGCAGCATTACCCCAGGCAGGAGTATTTGATGAAGACAGTTTTTGTCCTAATCTAGTAGATAATGGAATAACCAAAGGATCCGGTGGTGGTGGCGTTGGCAGTGTAAATAAATTCATTAATGGAAGATCTGCTTGAATTTCATCCATTGGATCTTGATCTACTGCAGTATCTTTATTTAGTGCAGGTTTAGATGGAACACTAACACTTCCAGATTTTGCAGTTCGTACATCACCATGACCTGTTTTTAAAATAACATTTCCTTGAGCATCTGTCATGGTAATAAATGCACCATATCCTCCACCTTGATGGTAATTTACTTTACCACCATCAACTGTTGGAACAAGAATATCCTGACCTTCTACACTAGATCCAAATCTATTTTCTCCCATGAGAGGAGCATAATAATCAATACTATTGAAACCACCTTGATCAATAGCACGTCCCCTAGGAATATTATGTGCTTCAAATGCTCTTTGTAATAGAGCACTCTTTTCTTCCATAGAAGCACTAGGATCATATATTGTATTGGCAATCATACTATTAGAGAATTCAATCTTTCTACCCTGAGCAGCATATCCTGCTGCAAGTTGATCCATCATTGCTACCTTTTCTTCCATAGAAAGAGAAGAGTTAAACTTAGTGTCAATGTGGTAATCAGAGGATCCACCAATATATGCAGATTTACCAGTTTTTAGTCCTGTATTGAATACCCCCTCAGAACTCATATTTAAATTGCCATTAAGAGTTTTTCTTAAACTAGGTGGCAGAGTAGCTGCCGCTGCAGGTCTTCCACCAAGTAATCTACCCATAAATCCAGTAACACCTGTTACTACTTTTTTAATACCAGGTGGAATTATATTTTTAACAAATTCAATAATCTTTTTAACAGGTTCCATGATAGACATGAACCCTTTCGTTACATAATCAAAAATTGTATCTCCCAGATCACTAAATGTAGTTTGAATTAGGGCAATTCCTTTAATTGGTGACGCAATATCTCTTTGTATATTTGTAAGATCTTGCAACTCAGGGATGCCATATGTTTTTATTCCTGCTGCTTTTGCATAGTCGGTAGCAGCAGTTACAAGTGGAGATACACCATAGTTTAAATATTTTGCTGCTTGACTTGTTCCTAAGAAATAAGATAATTTACTCTCAGGAACGATATACTCCTTCTCACCCCCATCTCCAACAATAACCAGTTGTGGTTTATCTTCTGTAATACCACCCTCTTTCATTTCAGGGATGGGATTGTCATAGTATCTTGCTGTTGATGGATACTTTTCTATAATACTTTGCTTTTGTTCAAGATATTTTTTTGGATCTGCTGCCTGACGTTCAGCAAGTATACGTCTATTTCCTTTGTCATTAAGTTTCCAAGCGTTACTCTCTGGAGTTCTATCTTCCATGGTATTAATATCACCACGGGGTTCCGTCAAACTTCTGGTAAAAGGATCTGATTTAAAGGCATTCGAGATACCTGTACTAAGATCCATGATATTGGTAATTATATTAGCATTAGGATTAACTATTTCTTTGGCTGTAAAATACCCATCTAATAAAAGCAATGGAGCAAGCGCCTTGCTAGCAAGACCCCTAGCCATTCCTCCAGCACGTGCTAATCCTGGTGGTACTTTAATTTTAGAAGCAATTCCACCCAAAGGACCCGCACCGGCACCACCAGTAACTGTTGGTGATGCTCCTGGTCCAAGTCCAAATGGTCTGGTAGCACCACCAGTAGTTACTTTTGGTCCGGCAAAAGGATTTCTAATCTTAGGTAATCCAAGACCACCTAAAGGACTTTGCAATCCTCTAGGTATTTGTGGCATTGATCGTGTTACATTTGGTCCCTTCTTGAATACATCAAAAGGATTATTGAGTCCTTTTGGTATTTTATTTGCACCACCTATTGTAATACTAGGTTTAGGACCAAATCTTTTAAATGGATTACCTAATCCCTTGAATGGGTTGTTTAAACCAGGAGGAACCGCAGGTTTACCACTAGTAACTTTAGGTTTAAATGGATTAAACCTCCTAAATGGATTAGGTCTTGCACCCCCCTTACCTCTAGTTACAGGTTTATTAGATGATCTAGGTTTATTCCTGTTTCTATTCTTATTTTTATTTCTACTCTTATTTTTATTTCTACTCTTATTTCTATTTTTAGGTTGATTAGGATTAGTTTTTGGAGTCCTTCTAGGTGCTTTTCTGAAGGGAGTTCCAAATACACCCGGCAATCCTAGTCCTCCACCATCTTCTCCAGGAATGATAGGTGTAACTCCTTCACTGGCACCTGCTGCTGCTCCTCCTGCTTTGCCTTCACCACCTAATCTTAATTTATTTAATCTATTCTTCTCATACTTAAATATTTGTTCTTTTAATTTTAAGTTAAGAACTGCAGTATTTCTTAATCTTAGCGTTTCAGATACTAACTTAGATTCTCCTTCCTTTGATTCCTTTTTCTCGACAGGTATTGTTTCGTTAACACCTTCTGGAGTAGTAGTATTAGCATCATAAATTTCCATTATCATGCCATTATAATTATCTAAACCATAAGAACCACCACCAGCATTCTTCCTCTTATTATCACCATTAGAGGAAGATTTCTTTTTATTTCCAAATAGAGATTGTAGTCCCTTAGAAATAATACTAGATTTAGGTTTAGATTTGCCTTTTTTAGGCTTACCCTTAGGTTTAAATCTCATTAACTTCTACGCTGTTGTTCGATACGTTTCTTTTCCTCTTCCAAATACTGTCTTAACAAAGTAGTGTAGATATCATATTCCCAAGGAATTAAATTATCTATCTCTGTTAAACTATATTTGTGGTGTTGCATTAATGCAAAATTACTCCTATAGTAATTTTCTAAAGAATTATGAAAGAGGGCTATACGAAAAAATTGGAAAGACCTTCAACTACATATTCAAACTCAAATCCTGTTTTTGGATTTTCTAACTTAAGTTTATGACGAAGGGATGGCATAGTATCAAAGAATTTTTGAAGTTTTGCAAACTGCTTTGAACTTAATTGCTCAATAAAATGAATATATTCATGTTCAGTTGTAGTATTAGTATCCCACACTTCCTCATCATTATAAATTTTAGCAACTGAATTTGCTACAAATTTAAAGGAATCATCAATATCTTCTTGAGGATTTGCAAAAGTATCAATACCAGGATATTTCATTTCAATCCAAAGGTTATCATCCAACTTAATCTTATTAGTATGACCATATTCAAATTCAACGTTTACTTGTTCAATGTCAATAGTAACCTTAACATCGGTCTCAGGATCATCTGGACATGGTATGAGCAATTCGATAATTTCACCTACAGATTTTGCTCTAATATTCAAGAAAATATATTCAATATCAAAAGTTGCTAAATCTTGAACTTTAAATCCTTTAGTGATTATACATGAGGCAATGATAGATTCTAATGCATCAGCAATTTGCTTTTCATCTTCAGATTCTAATGCCATCAGGAGAATTTTCTCCTCTTTAACCATAAATGGTCTATATTTTACCTTCTTTTTTGAGGAAGGAATTACCAACTCATAACTTGGCAAACTCAGGGTAGGAAGTGACATAAAATAATCTCCAAAATTTAATTAATTGTCTTCTTTAAGAAGTTTAGAATATTCAAAGTAAAATGATGCTTGAAATTTGAGCAATTGATTTGGACCGTTAGAAACAGTAATATCATTGATCAAATATGGGTATACATTATAAAGGAATAGTGTAGATTTTGAACGTAGTTTTTTAGACGTGTCCCTCTCACCAAATGTAGGTTCAACTTTATCAATGACCATATTGCAGGTATAATCATTATAATAATTAGTTAGAACATAATTCCTCAAAAGTGGTCCAGTATTACTATTTTCAATAGAAACACCATTGCTTACCTGAAACGGAAAGATGAATTCTGCCCACCTATGTAGCATCTTATAAGGAAGATGCTCATGGTCCATCAAAAAGGTAATTGTAAAATCTCTAAACGTTTTAGTATGAGCATACTTTTGATTCATTCCAGGCATATGCCCTTCAAAATCACCAGTACTGATACTAAATCCAGGGATATTAACTTCATCTGCAAGATAACTTAATTTTGCAGCATCACTATTTAATGCACTAGTTTCATAAATATCTGCTTCAGGTACACCGATAAAATCACGTCCAACTGCATCTGCAAGAGCAGGACTTTCACCAAATTGGAATGATATTTGATAACGATTTGAAGACGCAAGTCCATTTGGACCTACTATATTCGTCATAACATCGGTTATCTTCATCTAAATAGAAGCGGAAGCGTATATTTATATTTAGCGACTTTTTTATGGCATATAGTGGAAAGTACAAACCATCTTATCCAAATAAGTATAAGGGGGACCCTACAAATGTTATCTACCGCTCTTTATGGGAAAGAAAATTCATGGTATGGTGTGACAGCAATCCAAATGTTTTACAATGGGGAAGTGAAGAAATTGTTATCCCTTACATCTCTCCTCTTGATAATAGGGTCCATCGCTATTTCCCAGATTTCTATGTCCGAGCAAGAACTAAAACTGGGGGGACGGAGAAATTTATTATCGAGATCAAACCGTTTAAGCAGACAGCACCTCCCCAAAAACAACAGCGTCGTACAAAGAGGTATATAAATGAAGTCGTGACATATGTTGTAAATGATGCAAAGTGGAGAGCAGCAACTAAATATTGTAAAGACAGAAAATGGCAATTTAAAATCCTAACAGAGAAAGAACTAAAAATATGAGTGTTATCGAAAAGATCAAAGAAGAAGGTGCTAAAACAAAACATAGTCAAAGACAAGTAGCATTTGAATATCTCTTTGATCATGTCAAAGATGATGTGATGGTAGGTAAGTTTTACCTATTTGAATATAACCCTAAAACAAAAGCACGTCTAAAACGTTGGGATAAGTATCCATTGGTTTTAGTAACTACAATGTATGATGATGGATTTATGGGAGCAAATTTTCATTACACCACAGAAAAGCAAAGAATGATACTTGCTAAAAAGTTTCTAAATAGTAATGTTAAAATTCCATTTAAATTGCTACATAGATATATTATCAATCGAGCAGATAACTTATTTTTTGAAGTTCCAGATGAGGACCTTATTGAATTTGCTGCATTGCCCATAGAGCAATTTTATGATAAAAATAATCGTTTTGTGAGTTCAAGCAAAGTACAAAGATCTGGTAGATAATGTCAATAAAACTTCAATACCCTAGAAGTACTCTAGAAAATACAGGCGCATATCTAACATTTAGAGCATACGATTATAGTTCTGCTCCTGGAATTGCTGGTGGTGCCCCAAATATTAGAGACCAAGTTCAAAGAGGATCTGGACCATTATCTAGTGGTACTGACTTAGATAATTTAGGAACATCACTCACAACCGCATTTGGAGCTACTGGTGGTGGTGGAGATGGTGATGCATCTGGAATTGGTTCAGTATCACTATATTTACCACAAAATTTAGAATATAGTTATGGAGCAAATTGGCAAGCAATGCAATTTGGTGCCTTAGGTGCGGCATTTAATCAAGGTCAATCTCTAGGTGGATTAACAGAACAAGCAGGGAAAATTGGAGCAGCAACTGGAGCAAATGTATTAGTAGGTTTAGCAGATGCATTAACTAAAGATATTCCAAAAAAACAAGATTTAGACCTTGATAATCTTCTTGGTGCTTCATTTGGAATTACATTTAATGATAATACTTTGCAAACTTTTGAGAAAATGGATACCAGATCCTTTGACTTTAAATATATTATGGTTGCTAGAGATGCTGACGAAGAAACAGAAATTAGACAAATTATCAAGTTTTTCAAACTTGCAATGCATCCTGATTCTACATCAAATAACAAGAATAACACAATTTTCCTAAAATATCCATATATTTTCAGAATTGTTCCCAGTCAATATAAAAACACAGTTAGTCGCAGATTAGGTAATAGAACAACTACCTTACAAAACAATACAAATTTTAGTTCATTCTTACCACAAACTAGATATTGTGGTTTAAAATCAGTAAACGTTAATTACACCCCAAATAACGTAATTTCATTAACTCCAAATAATTTTGTTACTGCAGTAAGTTTGAGTTTATCCTTCGTAGAACTTACAAACCTCACAAGAAAAGATATCATTGATATTGAAGATCCAACTGATCTTGGTTTTGGCGTCAGAGGTGGAACTGATGGAATGAGAAAACTAATAGGACAATCTCAAAGAAATACTGGATCTGGTCGCGATGGTTCATTTGGAACAGGCACAAATGGTGCTGGAAGACCATCTAATCCTCCTAATTAAAATTCATCTTTAACGAAACATGGCATACTTCGACAAAATACCCGATATACTATATCTAAAATACGATAAAAATCCATATGATGGTAATTTTATTCGTATTAAGAATATTTTTGGACGTATTAAAGTAATCGACGAAGTTTTAGAAGGAGCAACTGTATTTCAAGATTACTTTGTACAGGATCACGAAAGACCAGACACAATAGCATATGACTTCTACAAAGATCCTGGTCTTGATTGGGTCATTATGATTATCAATAATATTAGAAATATACACTCAGATTGGCCTAGAAATACTAGCACTTTAACGAATTACATAGAAAGAAAATACAGAAATCCTGGTGGCATTCATCACTATGAAACTTTAGAACAAAGATTCAATGAAAGAGTAATTTTACAAGGTGGTATTGAAGTTGGCGAGTCATTTAGATTCATCGATCCACGTGGAAATGAAAAATTAGCAGAAGAATCTAGAGGACCAGTAAATAATCTAGTATATGAAACTCGTGAAAATGATAAAAAGAAGAAAATCTATATCTTAAAGGAAGATCTAATAGAAGAGTTTGTTGATATCTTTACTAAAGAAATGAAATTTACTACTAGTACCGAGTTTGTATCAGAAACACTAAAAAGAAATATTAATTAATTCATTAACAAAGATGTTCATACTAAAAGTTTACTAAAGCTGATTGCTAGGAGGAACATAAGCATTATAACCACATCCCATGATTTTGTCAGTACAAAATATGGTACTGAAATCATATCTGCAACAAAATGTAATGCAACTCCAAGAGTTGTATTAATGTGAAGAACAACAAAATAGGCAGTAATCACTAGGATACTACCAGTTATTCTCATCGGGACAATGATGTTCATTTTTTAGATTTTAACCAACAAGGTTTGCATAACGAATTTACCCAACTGCCATCAGGTGCTTGGTGTCCAACTTGAGGTGTTTCATTCGCTGGAACCATCTTACCACACCCAGAGCATTTTGTCTCCCACATCTTCATAATGTTCTCTCAAGTCGATTCGTTGCTTGGTCTGGGAAGTCTCTAGGACGACTATCAGTAGCATTATCAGTTTTAGGAGAACCTTCGTTCGCTTTCATAGTATGCTGATAGTTTGGTCTTGGATATCTGATACAGAATGGATCAGGCATCCAGTATGTTACCTGCCATTCCTGTTCAGGACATAACTCAAGATGCTTCTCTACACTATGAGAGAAGATACCAATTTGAATGTATCCATCGTGACTGACACATCTACCATTACCAATGTCAACTAGGAATAGCATTTTACTACTCATAGCAGTTCTTGCTCTGGGTTGAGATTTTCAACAAATTGGATAGGATCCTTTTCTGACTTGTGTACCCAATGATAGCGCATCATCTCGTAAATAGGATCCCACATGGGGATACAGACATAATCAGTCATTTGCGTTTCTTTCTAGGTTTCCTCTTGGTGGTATGCTTCTTAACTAACTTGTTTAATTGTTCTGCATTCAACTTGTTAAGTTGTGCATTGACATACTTTATCAATTTCTCTTTACATTCTGTTTTAGTCACGTTGCCTCCAATCGTCTCTTTTTTCATGATTAAACCAATCTGCAATCTCATCAGCAGATCCAAATCCCGTCTTATAATTGGATGGATCGGGATCTCCTAAACCCATCCTATTCATAAAATCATCCAAACTACCTTCTTCAATCTGTTGTGTTATTTGGCGTCTAGCCATCTTTAACATCTCATTAGCAGTTGTATTTGCCTTAGCAAGTTTATTTGCCCAAATCATATCAGACAACTTTACTTCTTCACCATTAGCAATACATTTACAGATAAACTCCAGTCGTAGACGGTATTGTGTAGACAGCATAAATCTAAATCACATCTTGATTATTTATCATCGACCCTTTTGACCAATTTTTTGCCGGGTTTTTTTCCCGACTTTTTTTGAAACTAAAAGGTCGATTTCGTTTTGACAAAAAAAAGGGGGATCTTTTTTTAGACCCCCCTTTATATTACATCTCTTCGTTAGCAAGTTGGTCGAAGTAATCATAGTTTTTATTCGACTCATCAGTTCTAAGGAAAGGAGAACTTGACGTGATATCAGGATCATTAAATCCAGAGTTCAATGTACTCAATTCTTCTTTCATTGCAGCAGGAACAGCACTTGGCATGTATGCTACCTCTTCATCAATAACCTCTTTAGAAATTGGTCGGTTGCTATTTAGCACAGCGTTAAGACGTGCTCCAAGTTCAGCATACGTTTTAAAGTGCTTGCCATTAGGGTCAGTAAACTCACTCAAATCATGCATCTGATTGAAGATCTCCCTCAATTTTTCTGTAGGGAAATCACCCAGTTTTCCCTGTGGAGCAAACACAGAAGAATCATAATTCCAGAAACCTGCAACCTTCTTAATGCGAAGATGGAAATCAGCACCATTCCAAAGATCAAAAGGATCAATTGATTCTACACCTTTAAAATCAGGTTGTACTAGTGCAAGAATTTTATCGTGAATTTTCTTACCATACTTATAAAGGAATACTTTACCTTCGTTATCAGGATTAGCACGATCCTCAATAACATAGATGTTTGAATAGTAAGACAGTTTACGTTTCTGCTTACGTGCAACTTCTTTATCAGATTCAAGACCACTATTCCAAAGAGAACGATTCAGTTCTGCAATAGGATCGGTCTGTCCAAGAGTAGTAAGAGAGTTCTCAATATACCATCCACCAGGACCTTTAAATGCATGACTCCAGACCTTTGCCCAAGGCATTGCATCTTCATCTGAGATAGGAAGGAATCGAATAACTGCACTACCAACATCATCTTTACCCATCTGAGGTTTCCAAAGACGATCATCGATATAACCTGATTTACCTTCTTTGCTTAACTCTGCATTCAATTTGTCAAGCAGTGAAGTTTTACTCTTCAGTGATTCAAAAGACATTTAAATATTCTCCGTATTGTTTGGATTGTTTGGTTTGTGTCATATTGACTGTATTATCATACCATATGAAGTGGGTCTTGTCAACCCTCTTCGCTTTCAAAGGCATCTCTCAAGGAATCGACTGCTTTTTGGCAAGATCGAAAATCTCAGGACCAACATTTTGTGAGGGAATTCCCATTTGCTTCGCAGCAACTCTAAAGTTTTCCTTCACCTGTTGACTATCATCATCATTTGAGAGCATGACCCTAGTATATAGAATCTTTTGTTTCTCAACAAGAGCATCCATATCGTCAAGCATTTGTTTCTTTTCTTCTCTTTCCATGTCTTCAAATTTGTACATACGAGAAACTAAAGTTTTATACAATTCATGCATTCTCTCTGCTTCTCTACGCACAATCTCAGATGAGAATAAATTTGAATCATTCATAAATGTTCTACCACTAATGCCTTTGCTTTTGATGTGTCGAAGTTAACAAATGGATCATACTTTTTTAAGATTTTTGACATTCGTTTCCAAATGACATCATCCCCAATAATTTTATCGTATTGATTAGAAAACCTCGTCAATCTATTTAACAATACAAATGTTTCTAACATAATATGACCACCTAGAACCATTCTAAGTGCTTTTGAATGTGTTCCTTTCGTACACTGCAAGGCATTGTTAAGTGTTTCACATTCATTCACAAGATTTTCTAGATCAGATTTGAACAAGTATGTAATACTTTGTTGGCGTCTTCTCCACTCGTTCAAATTCTCAACATCCATATTTTTAATATAGAAATTTGAATTGACAATAAAATTAGAAACAAAAAATTCAACGACATCTTTTTCTTTATATTGAGAACCTAGGCGCTCAAAGAAATATATATCGTTACGTTTGTTAAATGTTTCTGGGGTAACTCTATTTAAGTTGTTACCATAACGAAAATAATCGTACCTATCCGTTGTAAAATGAGTTTTAATTGCAACGTAAGTACGATAAACTTCAAAAGCAGACATAATTAAATAGGAAGTACACCTCTAGTGGTTTTCTTAATGTAGTTGAGGCGTGTTGCCTCTGCTTTAATCTTTTCCTTCAATGAGGGTGCGATTAACTTTACAACTGTCTCAACTTCAAGGTCTTTTGCATCGCAGAAATCTACGATAGCATCAATGTAGTTAATACTTTTGTTACTGTCTTTCACAATGTTCTCAATTGCCATTGAAAACTTGTTCTTATCCATAAAGTTATCATCAATTAATTGATCAATGTTTTTGTCAGATTTGGTGGGCATCTTTGTACTCTGCAATGTAATCTTTTAGCAGAGGCACGTAATCTTCAGGATTCTTTATGAATACTTGAATGTCACCTGTCTGGCAAGTAATTAGTGTAACAATTTGTTCCACTTTAATTCCAGATCGTTCTTCATACATCTTAGCATACCCTGTCTCTTGAACAAAGTAACTCTCAATCCAAGATTCTTTCTTCTCTTTACCGGAAGTTTTGAAATCTATGATCGAGAGTTTGCCGTCAAACTCAGCAATGCAGTCAACTCTTCCAGCAATCCCAAACTTGTGACTGTATAAAGGTGCCTCTTGAAAGTGGATATTATTAATACGATTGAACATGGACTTACCCTGTTTGAAAAGTATTAATGCAAGATACTTATCTTTGTACCTTTTTAAATCAAGATTATTGTTTAGATAATCTTCCACCATACTATGTAGTGAGGTTCCAACAGTTGCTGCTCTAGTGGATATTTTAGTTGCCTCTTCATTACCTACTCTTTTCCTCCATTCTACAATGGATTGACGTTTGCGATAAGAACAAATGGTAGAGATAGATGGGTAATCCTTCTCACCAACAGCATAAACTCTTTTTCCACTAGATGCAGTAGTCGCCTTGATGTCCTCAAGAAGGACACCCATATCAACATGAGTAAACATTAACCAAATCCTAAATGCATTTTACTAAGAATGTAAGAACGGATAAGACCACTTCTTACAATGTCATCAGTGCCAAATTCAACACTAGTAAACTCTTCCATAACCTCAAGAATTTTCATAAAGTCAAGAATACCATTACGTTCATTCGTTTTAACAAGATCAGTTTGCATAACATCACCGGCAAAAATGATCTTACAGTCAGTACCAACACGTGTAATGATAGAATCTAACTCATGGAAGTTAAGATTTTGACACTCATCAACAATAACAATAGCATTGTTAAGTGTCGTGCCACGGAGAAAAGATGTGCTCCAGAAAGATATAGTTTCTTGTGCCTTTAGATTATCATACAGCATGTTGTATGCCGGATCATCAGGCATCTTAAACATATGTTCAACCATATTCTTATAGGGTATCTGATACAAGTTTGACTTGTCTTCATGATCTCCTGGAAGAAATCCAATCTCTCTCGTAGGGACAAGAGAACGAACCATGTAAAGTTTTTCATATGGAGATGTTCCTGAAAGAATCTCCTTCAATGCCATATACATTGCAATGAACGTTTTACCTGTACCTGCACAACCATAGAGAAAAAGGTTTTTACCGTTATCGTAAGCATCAAATGCAAGTGTTTGATTTTCAGTTAATGGAGTGATCTCATTTAAGTGATCACCATTAATTGGTTTCCTACGTCTCATTTGTTTTGGAGTGCTATTAACAAAGTCGAACTGAATGTCCTTCCTTTTTCTTGACATAAGGGTTAATGGGTATCAATGTTTGATCTAATGTTTGCTTTTTTGATAGATTTCAGAACATCTCTGAAACCGTCAGGAACTTTGTTCCTGACGCCAGCATCAGCAACAAGACCAGGAAATGAATCATGGTACTGTTCGAGATGTTGGTTATCATCTTTGTATTTATCGAGAACAGTGAAACTCATACGAACTTCAGTGATCTCTCCAGTGTCTTTATTCCTGAACTGGTACGTCGGCATCGCCTTCCCCCTCTTTTGTTTTATTAAATCCAAAAGGACCTGCTGATTTTTCTTCTAGTGCTACCTTTAATGCAACACCACCGACTGCCTCCATACATTTAAGAATGTCTTCGGTCTTAGCACCTTCACCAAGTTCTTTGGCAACGTACCAATACTTTGGCCAGAATGTTTCTCCTGCCCTTTGGTAATCATCAAGTGTTAGTAGTTTCATGTTTTGTCCATCCTAATGCTTCTGCGACTATTGGAAATTGACCTGCAAATAAACACTTACATTCATTTGCAATGTCCATGTGTTCTTTCTGTGTTCCATTAGCGGAACGCAGATCGATGTAATGAATCCATGACCGAACTGATCCCGTCATGTAAATTTTGGTGGGAACTGCCAAAGGAAGTACAAAACGAGCACATTCTTTTGCAATACCTTGAGCAAGCATCTCACGATAAAGATCCATACCTTCAGCAAAATAGTTTTGCATTGCCATTTCAAATCTTTGCCTAGTAAAGGCATCGATATCATCGATACTATTCTGCCTGTTCTTTGTATCCTGACGACGAAGTTCTGGTAGAGGAATGACATCCGTCAACATAGAACTGTCAGCATACCGTTGTGAGAATTCTTGATAAGTGAAACTTCGATGACGTAATATCTGTGCCGCCAGTCCCCTGGTGGTCTGGATCTCAAGCGTCATGTATGCCTGCTCAAAGACGCTCCAGTGGTTGTGTTTGATGCAATAGGATAAAAGACCAGCAACCTTTGGATTGTCTTGATTGTTAGGGTTGCTCACCCTTGCCACATACCCCATGTGTGCTTCAGCATCTGGGGTAACACTAATAACTTTAACCTGCATAATATGCTAAAAAATACTTTACAATACCAGACGAACTGACGTGTCCTTGAGAGACCCAATCATGACAGCAATTTTGAATACTCTCCATGCTGTGTATCGGTTCTCCATTTTCCTTGGTCAAACCACCATACTTATTAAGAAGAATGGTGTAGACCTGTTGGCGTAGTTCCATACGCTCTTCGTTGTAGCGCCAATCAGTGCTCATTTTTTTTCTTTTTTAGGTTTGTTACCCCAAAGTTTCGGATTAACCATACCATACATAGTTTCCATTGTCAAGATTTTACCCCCTAATGGTTTGAGAATATCATGATAAGCATCAAACACTTTAACGTTCTTAGGACCACCTGCATGATCATAATGAACTTCGCCATCGATCTCATACACTACTAACACAGCATTATATGGCCAATCTTTTTTGTTAATAGTTTTAGGATCGCAATCATGAGAAAAAACTACTACATCATACTTAGATCTTAGTAGTTTTTTATCAGCGTCTGTTAGATTGAAATTCATCGATGAGTTCTCGGATTCGGTCTTCACAGAATCCTGGATTTGATAGGGTGACTCTGTGGAAAGTTTCTCGGTCATTCTGTTCCTCCTGTATGCACTTTTTAATCATGTAAATCACTCGTTGTTCATTGACAATGTTGACCACTCATACACTCCATACAATTTCAGGAAATGCTTCCTTCACTACTGCATGAGTAACTCTGAATTTTGTTTGAAGGAGTTTATCTTTTGCAAGACAAACAATCTCTGCCTCAGATTCATGCAGACCTTCTAAAAGTTGAATGAATAGTTGCTCTCTCTTAGTACGAGAAAGATGATTTGCACCTTTAATAAATCTCCAAAGATTACGATACTCTCTTTCTAATACAGTATGCTCTGTACCGATGGGAGCATCATTTTTATTGAAGGGTACATCTCCTTCAGGTAGATCTGATTGTATAGCAGAATCAAAATTCCATTTCAGAACTGATCGAAGTGCTTGAGTACTATTAGATTGAAGAATTTTAATCTTTTCAGTTTTTGTTTTGGCATTAGATGCCTTTTTGATAACTTCAGAAATCAAAAGTTTCATAAGAAATACAAATAAGTCGTGTGTTTTAGTATTTAGTCCTCAGGAAATGGATCAGTATCAAAGGCATCTCTCTGATCAAATTCTACACTGATAAGTTTAGAAACTTGAAAAGGAATAGGGTTACCTTCTTCATCCATCATCTCTGGGTGTGGAGTGTATGCAACCTGCTCTTCTGCTTGTTCTCCGATAAGAATATCAACAAAACTAACAAAATATGAGTGAGCAAACCATCCAAATAAAAATCCAAGTAGTGTTCCACCTAGTGTGATTAGTGTAGAAAATACTAGAATAATTGAGGTTGTCATCTGTCTATCTCCGTGCTTAGGTTCAACCGATTGTTCTAATGATCCGGATCGCTTCCTCCTAAGACGCATAAACTCGTCACCTTTATTTATGGGCAACTGAAGTTCGTTTTCGTCTGTTTTTAGTTCCAGGTTTTCTTCCTGGTCTTCGTTCTTGTTCATACTTCCATGCATCTGTAAGAATTTTGTACAAATAATCTTTAACTCTACGTGCTTTTGATATACTTAGATGACCGTATGCTTGTTTAGAAATTTCATCTCCACCTTTAATGTAGAGTTCTAAATCAAACACGATACTAGATATGTTTGCCGCAGTAGAACTTTCAATAAAATCTCTAATCTCTACACGTTTAAACTCACATAGTTTTACGTAGACATAAAGATTAAATAAAAACTTTTCATTAAAAGCATCATCAATTGATTTCTCTACAAGGTAATAGAGTTCATCAGTTTCTTTGAATGACATTAGATTAAATTATTTTCTTGAAAATAATGAAGGGTATCTTTAAACCCACCGATGTGTTTAGTATTGATGGAGATCTGTGGGAAAGTAGCACCTTCACCAAACTCAGCATAGAACTGTGGTTTAGTAAAGTCCCTCTCATACTTATACTCTTTGTATTGCACGTCTAGGTTATCGAAGAGCATCTTTGCCCTATCACACCATTGACATTCATTCTTTGAATAAAGAATTACTTCCATAACCTCCTTAGGAATTACTGTAGGAATCATAGCATAAAAAAGGAGGGTCGTCAACCCTCATGTGCCTATAAATCTAATTGATAGCAACTAGACCGTGCTAAGTTTGGATTTTTCTTCAATGTCCTATGCACATGACCATGGACATCAGATTCTAAAGTGAAGTGTGCTTTAGTATGTACGAACTGAACCACAAGTAACAATCCAACAATACATAAGTTGAATCCAGTTATTGGGTGAGTCAGTATGGGTAAGATCTTTTTCACAATCATAAAAAAAGGGAACCGAAGTTCCCTATATCAAATGAAAGATCAGAAGGAGTACTTCAGACCCAACTTGGTTCCATAACCACGGTCGATGTCAGAATCACCTGAACCAACGAAGGACACTTCACCATATGCACCCAGAGCATCGGTCAATGAAAGACCGAGACCTGCCTTACCAGAAGGAACGGTGTCGCTCTCAGCACCATCAGGACTGACAACAGTAGCACCACCCTGGACATAGTATGAAGCACTCTCACCGAGTTCGCCTTCAAAACCAACGTGAAGGTCGGTGGCGGTTCCGTTGTAGTTGGATCCCGTGAAACCGGAGTTGGCTTCTACGTTAACGTAGGGACCAGCGAAAGCGGCACCAGCAGAGAAAGCAGTTGCAGACAGTGCTGCGAATACAGATTTAATCATTTTGTTTAATTACCTTTAGTTACTTGCGGAATGGTTACCCGCAGATGAATAGAGACATCGACATGTCTCGTTGTTAATTATACAATTGACACACGTAAAAATACTTATTTAAATGTGACAGTTGTAGTATATGTATACAAATAGAATACATATACATGTCAGGAGATAAACACCTGACAACGGAGAGTGAGAGAATCGAACTCTCAAGGGCTTTAACACCTCGACGCTTTTCAAGAGCGGTTCCGTCACCTATCGGATTGACTCTCCAAGAAAACTTTTTCGTTTTCATATGGTTTTGTTTGACCAGACCAGAGTTTGTATCCTTCTACAACCTCTGGTAATAACCATCTATGAACGGGAGCACATTGCTCCCAGTTGACTGGTTGAATGCAATTCATTACGACTACATTCCAGAACGCTACAAGGTGGATTAATACGCTTTGCATTGCTCATGTGGGTATGATACTACATTCAAATCCATTTGTCAACCCCCCTTAAGGTATCCATTTCTTTGTAACCACTCGCGTGTCTTTGGTGTGGGTGTATAGATCTCCCACATGGCACCACCTTCACATGCTTCGAGTGCTTCCATGGTCATGTTCTCAGTTTTACCTGCCCAGGTTGCTTCTTTCTCCCATGGCCACGCTGACTCAGGATAGGTACGTTCTACCATTTCACGCCACAGCATTGGAACATTGCCTTCAGGCATGATAAGAGCAATCATAGTATTATCAATGGTTCCTGCCATACAATCTTGTGCAGCGTGCCATCCTTCATGACGCATGACTGACATAAGAGTAGCAGGATCAAACATATATGAGTCATTCAAATAGAAAGTATTAGTTACCGTATGATAGACACCACGGTGACCTGGTGGGAAATACTTTTCATCAGCAAGATATACTTGCACGTCAATCATAGTAAGTGCATTCAACATACGTTGAAACTCTTCTGCAACTGGTGCATAATTTGATAGTGGATACTCTTGTGCAAGATAATCAATACCCCAAATAGGATCTACATTGTCAATACATTCTCCAAGGAGAAGACATCCAAGAGAATCCATACTCTTGTATCCTTGCGTAATCTTATCGTCGTTAGCGAAGACGGGAGATGCCGCCATCATTAACGCAATTAAAACTGACAGTTTCTTCATGCTGTAATACTCCATCAATAAATGTAATAAGTTTCCTCGGTAGAGGAGAATAGTGTGTATCCCATTTAGTAGGATATACTTCTATGGTTTTTGTAAGTAAGATCGGACTTACTTTTCCATGATTACCGTTGGGAGTAACGTTCCAACCCACTGCTGCATTTATATCAAAGTCAGCAGTTCCTGAATAATCAATTTGAAATAGATGACCCTTAGGATCAATCCAATAGAGAGACATTATACACTCAAGATCTTTAGTTTGCAAGTTCTTATTCCAAAAACCTGGTCCTAAATCACATGAAGTATTAATGGTGTCAAACATTCCCATACTATAAATCCAAAATCTCTACCCTATCTAGTTGGTTAGTTTGTGCCCATTCAAACCAAGTTTTTCTCATGGTCGCATAGTCATCAAACTTCATTGCTTTTTTGTTCTTAAAGATGATCTTGTATGAATGACGATCATAGAGAGCGTCAGATGTACACGTAAAATAAGACATAATTTAGAGAAAAAAAGAGAGGGGATGAACCCTCTCCGGTCACTTCCTTCACACGGAAGTTATAGTATACACTAAGTAAAAGGTTTTGTCAACCCATCACTTGGTGTATGTGCGACCACGATAGCAGAAAGATCCGTGAGTTTCCTCACCCGTCTGCTTGCACTTATACTCAACACCACGATATGAGGTGTGAAGAACTTGTGCGTCGTGAAGGGCAGATGCCTTCTGAATCTGGCGCTTGATGATAGTAAGCGTATTCATTGTGTTACTCCTAAAGTAATGAGGGTGGTTTAATCCCCGTTCCTTCAGTCGTGTGCGTCCCAGAAGCACTCAGGGACAGATTCCTTTACGGTCTCTATCAACTCTACCTTAAAAGCATTTGAGATATTCTCGTTTGCTTTCATCTTCAGCATGATTGAATCAGCTTGTTGGCAGGTGAGTGTTGAATAAAATAATAACTCTAGCATGGGATGAACGGCTCCGTTCCGCGACTTACTTGCGTCCTGTGGCGTCTTTCTATGCTATGTGCATAGCGAATACCACCCGGATGAACGATGGGTCTACAATAGACCCTCTTTTCTATTTAGTCAAGTCCCCTTGTGACAATTTACAAACTATCACTCAGTTAGTGATTCAAGGACTGCATTTGTAACTCTTCTGTTCCAATAAGTAGTTCTCCTAACTACAAATGAACCTCTTGTTTGAGATTCAGATCCAGTGTCTGCAGCAGATACTGACATTCCAATATGACTCCCAGTAAGACTATATGGACCTGATCTGGTTGCATCAGTGGCAATCATACTTCCATTAACTGCATAAGATGTTTCTCCATCAACATCACTCTGAGAAATTGCACCTCTAAACTCAGAAATCTGACCATTAGATACTGAAAAAGATCCCCCATCTGGAGAATGATTGGTGCTTCCCTTATTTACAATATTAGATGTTGTACTACTATAAAAACCCCATCCATTAGTATTAGATCCAAAATATGCTCCAGTTGCACCGGTCGGGATAAATCCGTTAAATTCACTATAGATGGTACTTTCACTTGAGTTATACCAACTAGTAAAATTAGTACCATCAATTTCAGTAAGATCAGGAGACCTAGTTACTTGTGATCCACTTGTAGGTATATAAGATGTTGGGAACTCAAATGAATTTGTTTCAAGTACTGGTTCAACTTGCAGTCCCCAGAGAGTTTGATTTGAAAGAGTTCCAGACGTATATATTACAATCTGTGGAGTTATGTTTGGATTATCTTGGGTTGCTTCATATGCTCTCCAATGCCTATACCAACCATTTTGATACTGTATATGTTGAGTAGATCCCAATGCAGTATACTTTCCACTGGCAAGTCCTCCTTGAGATATATCAGTTTCTGATTTATTACTAAAAACACTGATCACATAACTATCTCCAGTAGATAATGTAGTGTTAACATTTACGTAAACAAAATCATTTACTGTTCCCCCAGTATTGTCATAGTTTTTTGCATCAGTACTTCCATCAGGAGCAGTAATTCCAGTAGTTTCCGTCGTTCTATTAAAATCACCCCAACCAGAAGGAATACTAGTAGATACAAGATTAGTTCTACCCTCTTCAATTAATAATCCTCGACATTCACCAGTCAAAGGATCATGATCAAATCGTGGTGCTCCACTTTTTGTTCCACTTGTTGGGAGGTAATCATTGGCGGTTATGTCTTTTTCAATTTGTGCTCCCCAGGCATAAGCAGTAGTAACAGTGTTCCATCCTATACCCACTCTTTGATCTGTGGATCCCACTCCATATGTTTTAGTGACTTCAAATCTTTCCCAATTAGTAGTGACAGAGAAAGTTCCAGATTGTACTCCAGAAACATCGTCGTAAAAAATATAACCAAAATTACGAGGAGAATCTGCTTTTAACCATATAGAGAAGGTGTATGCTGTACCGCCTTCTGCTGCGAAGTTACCGTGGTAGGTAAGCACACTAGCGTAGGCAGCATTTATTGTGACAGTATCTGCTGTTACTGTTTCGTTAGGTGCTTTTACCGAATTAGATAATACGGTATTTCCAAAATCATTCCACTGATCAAACTGCTCACTATACGGCAACAAATTAACCGGACTGGTCTTAATCAACCCATCACTACCAACATACGTTGCAGTAGTGCTTCTAGCAAAATCAATCAAACTATTTCCACTTACTTCATCAACTAAACTTTTATTATCAGCAAAATTAAAATCTACTGTTGGTCTTCCCAAATCGGTAGCACCTTTTGATTTTGCCCAAATTCTATACTTTAAAAGTGCTGGTGCAATTTTACTTGCATCATCCTGTGTAAGATATTCTGTAGTGACTCCTGCATAAACTCCCATTACTGATACCTACCTTTAAGTGCATTATAGTTTTGTTGGATTTCTGATGCTGTGAGTGCTTTGTTGTATATGGATACTTGTGGTATAAACCCATCGTGAATTTCAACAGCATTTGTCCAATGTCTCCCAACATAATATGAGGAGGAAGATGACATATTCCAATATAAACTACCACTATTAGTTAATAATGATCCATTTTTATAAGCATATACATTTACAGCACTTCCACTAGAAACTCCACTAAATGTTATTACACTGTAAATCCACTTATTAAGATGGTCCGATCCTAAATCAATGGATATTGACGTTGCATTAACACCTGCTTGGTTAGTTCCTAAAAAATTGGTAGAATTAATAAAAGTAAGTATAGAGCAAGAAGTTGTATTTACATTATTTGAAAATAATCCAGACCATTGAGTTACAGTTTCTCTATAAAACCAACAACAAATACTATGTGGTCCAGTAAAAGTAGATGATGAAATAGTTCCTTGAACGTAATCATTAGTCCCATCAAAAACTATAGACCCACCATTCGCACTACTATAAGTCGGTCCATTTGTGAGAGTTCCATCATTACTCCCAATCAAATCAGTCCAAGTTGTTCCACTACCAGGATAACTTTTAGTGCTTCCTGCATCAAGGCATAACACTAACCCATCAGTTATTATGCGTGGTGAATGTGCTAATGCCATTATGCATACCTCCCCTTAAGTGCATTATAGTTTTGTAATACTTCTGCTGCTGTGAGTGCTTTGTTATATACTCTAACAGAATAAACATCAACTTGAGATGTGTTCCACCCTCCTTGTAGATTTCTACCAATTTGCATTCCATTTGCATTTTGTGCCACATCAAAAGAAGCAGTATATGTTGTTATCAATGAACCATTCCTATAAACACTGATATTTCTTCCATTAAACACAAAAGTTCCATTAGATATTACGGAACTATCATATGACCAATTATTTTCATATGAAGAAGAAGAAGCATTATAAGTCATCCTCATAGAACTTTGACCCATAAATCCAACGGAAAATCCTGTAGATCTATATGCAGAAGAACCTATCAAACCTCTAAAAGTGCTTGAAGAATTATACTTAAATACCAAATCAAAAGTTGTCGGTGTCGTTGATGGTGATGGAAGAACTAGTCCCGTTGAAACATAATCATTAGTTCCATCAAATACTAAACTTCCGCCATTGGTACTATTATAAGTAGGACCATTAGTTAAAGTTCCAGTATTACCCTGACCACTCAAGTCAGACCAAGAGGTTCCACTTCCAGGATAACTTTTAGTGTTTCCTGCATCAAGGCATAACACTAACCCATCAGTTATTATTTTGGGATTATAACCAACTGCCATTAGTATTCCTCAGAAGAAACCCAATCATCAGTGACAAGGATTGTAAGAATTTCTTCATAAGTATATGGTCCTTCTGTCCCTTCAATACTATCTACAAATGATGGTTCACTACTATCCCACTTTATGAAAGTCTTTGTTTCATCCACAGACTTTCTAACTGTATCAGCAGATGTCTCACAAACCTGAGAGAAATCTACTTTCGATAATTCCGAAGTAGGTATGATTAAATAAGTTCTTTCCATTATTCTAACTCTTCAAATGCTTCCTTTAGTATGTAGTAAACTACAAATAATGCCATAGAAACTACAAGCAATATACATATATTTACGGACCACACAGGGTCAGTAACATTATCAAGTGGACGTAATAATAAATTCATTACTCTGGTTTAGATTTTGAACTTGGTACTAATTGATATGCCATCTTATCTCGCAACTTATTCACACGTTCTTCATTGTACTGCTTAAAGTTTCCTCTCTTCTCGACTTTCTTATAGTAATGCAATGCATTGAGGATGATCGTATAGTCATCCATGTCTAATTCAAATTTCATAATTGATTAAATCGATAGTCCAGCATGATTCTATATAAAGAATCTCTCATATACCATAAATGTTCTTGTTCTTCATATGGTCGAGCAGGAGCACCTGGCCAATATTTAATAGTTTCTTGTACAGAATGATGTAATAAACGTATATCTTCTATAGTTAGATTTACAGTGTAGTCAGGTTCGTTATCGTTCATGGATTTCTTGGATCAATTCCTAAACCTTTTAAGTATTCAATCCACCAATCTGCATCTTTTATATATTTCCAATTTGGAACAGGAAGATTATGAAGTGAATAATACTCGTTAATCGCTTCATCTATAATCTGTGCGGTCTCCATATTCTTCTTCCTCTTCATCAACATCTGCATATGCATTGTCCACATATGGTCCTCGTTTTCTTGAAGATTCTTGTCCAACATAATTGTTTTCAGAATTAACAGCAGACACCCACGCAGAAAGTTTTAATACTATAACAACAATAACCAGTGGTGTAAAACAACCTATTAAAATTACTGGATTCATTTATTCTTTCCCACAAAAGATTCCCAGTGTTCCTAATTGTATTTATATATTACTAACATATCTAAGATATAATTGATAGCAAAAAAAGAAATACTCCAATAAGACAATAGAAAAAAATTGCCATTAATTCAGATTGAATATGCATACGAAACTCCCCAATAAATAAGTAACCCAATAAAAAATAATAAACTTATTGATGAAAAAATAAGATGGTTCATTCAAATAATCTCTCGTGTTTTCCATAGTTCTAAAAAGTAACGATCAACATCATACAAATCACCTGTAGGTGGTTGGTCATCAATTTCAGACCATTCTTTACAGAGCGATCTCATCTCATATGTAATTTTATTTGGAGAAAACATTCTACCAAATGAAGACATGGCAAACGCATGTCTCATCTTAATGCGCTGTTCCATTTCCGTCATATTTGTCACTTTCGTAATAGATATTTTCA